>Ga0181377_1000368_pt1 | contig 16983 bp, 16 predicted proteins | sample LowvirmetaG_9_FD_130160 | JGI IMG/M metagenome (GOLD analysis project Ga0181377, IMG submission 130160) | Marine viral communities from the Subarctic Pacific Ocean - Lowphox_13 viral metaG | ecosystem: Environmental > Aquatic > Marine > Oceanic | place: Subarctic Pacific Ocean | collected...
GAAAAGGATCGCAGTCAATGAAGTCGAAAGAAGTAAAAAAGTTGGGCAAAGGAACAAAGACGGGTCCGATGCAGCACAAAGACTGTCCGTGCACGCAGGGTTGAACGATGCCTAAAGCGAAGAAGAAAAAGAAGAAGTTGGACGCTTGCGCGAAGAAGGTCAAAGCCCGCTACAAGGTTTGGCCCAGCGCGTACGCCTCTGGTGCAGTAGCCAAGTGCCGGAAGGTCGGCGCAAAGAATTGGGGCAATAAGAAGGCATGAGCAGCCTACGCAAATGGTTCTCGCAGAACGGCGGCACGGGCTGGATTGACTGTAAGACGGGCAAGCCATGCGGTCGCAAAAAGGGCGAGAAGCGCAAGTCGTACCCAGCCTGTCGCCCTACGAAGAAGCAGTGCACCAGCGCCGCGAAGAAGAAGACAAGTACGAAGCGAATATCGTGGAAGAAAAAACGGAAGGCGAAGAAGTGATGCAAGGTAAGAAGAACCCGATAATGAAGAAGGCTTGCACAGTAGTGATGGGCCGTCCCGCAACCACGCGGAAAAAGCCCTCAACGATGCAAACGAAAAAGGCTTAACACTCACACATGACGGCTAAATCTCAACTTAAAAGTCTTGCCGCGCTGGCAGAAAGTGACGGCTGGGCAGCAGTAAACGAAATTATGAAGGACGAGATACTAACCCTCGCCTTGATGATTGCTCGTTCGAAGGAAATGACCGCACAGGAAATTGACTTCAACAGAGGGGCGATATGGGCGGCAGAGCAAATGCTCAATCTGCCTTCACGGTTAATCTTAAAGATCGAGGGCGAGATCGCCCTTGATGACGTAACAGGGCCGCCAAGGCCGCCCAACTAAGGATCAAGACGATGGCAACACCAGCAGAAGAACAAATGGCACGAATGACTGCCGCGCAACTAGGCCCAGACCCAGCAGCACCCGCACCCGCACAGCCAGCCGAGGCCCCGCCTACGAACCAAGAGAAGGCCAGTGTAGCAGGGCCACAGACCGAAGGCGATAAGGCCGCTCAAGACCCAATTTCCTACAAGGTGAACATAGGCGGCAACGAGCGCAACCTATCGCCACAGCAGATCGAGGAAACCTTTGGTCGCTACCGCGACTTGAACTTTAAGCACGCGCAGAACGCGCCGATCAACGACGTTGTAAACAAGTTGATGGAAGCGTCAGGTGGCTCGCCCGAACAGATTGCCGAACTTCTCACGAACTCGGTGCAAGCGTTTACGAAGAACACGCAATTCGGCAACAACCGCCCGAAGCAAGCTGGCGTGGCTTCGCCCGAACAGCCCCAGCCTACGGCTACGCAGCCCAACCTAGATGCGGAGTTCGCAGCCTACGAAGACGAGAACGCTCTCTCGCTCCCTCCGGGCTATCGTGAAGCTGCCGGACGTATGAACCGCCTCGAACAGCAGATGCAGCAGGGCATCGGTATGATGAACGAAATGCTCTCTCGTAGCCAGCAGGGAGCGCAGATGGGCCAGCAAGCGGCCCAAGCCGCGCAAGGCGATAGGGAAGCGGTAATTCGTGACACTATCTCCATGAACCTAGACGCTGCACAGTCCGCCGCGCAGTTACCAGACGAAGACGGTCAGGCGTTCATGCAATATGCGGGTGAGCGCGGGTACACTGTAGAAGACTTCGTTGATAAAAACCTCGCTTCTAAAGTGGTCAGTGACTTCAAGAACGCGAAGAACACACCCGAACTCGCCAGATTACAAGAAATGTCAAAGCGTCGTGAAGCATTTTTAGGCTCTCAAAAGGGGTCGCCTCAAGACGGCGGCGATGGGGGTCCAAAAGGCAAGGCAGAGGAAATGATGTCGCGCCTCGCAGCAAAGGGGATGAACCGTATATCTACGGGTCAGATGGGGTAAATGGAAATTTGGGTTCTTTATTTTTGGGCGGCTTTTGCAAGTGGGGAGCAAGCCATTATGCAGAATGACGATACGTTTGAGAGCAGTGCAGCTTGCCATCTTGTAGGCGTCCAAAAGGCGGGAGAACTACAAGTAATGATGCACGAATTATCGGGCATCCCTGTTCAAGTAAAGTTTAGGTGCGTTAATGAGGACACGCCCACATAAAAAGGACGAACTCTATCACACTGTCGTACATATTAGGGCCGTACCGATTTGCGCTACGGCCCTTTTACGTCGGAACGGATAGAGACAAACGGAGTTACGTGTGATCTTCCACGGCTTTGCGACCTCTCGCTAGAAACGTAATTTAGTTATGGGAGACAGCACAATGGCTGCCTTACAAGGATTGCGCGGAACAGGTCAATTTGACGTAAACTTCCGCCCGAAGAACTACCGCGAAATTTTTACGCTCTTAGAGCCAAATGGCAATGCACCGCTAAATGCGTTGCTCTCGATGTCTGGGTCTGAGGCTACCGATGACCCTGAGTTCATCAACTTTCGTGACGAACTGCCAAACCGCAAGCTGCAAGTAAACGGAGCCGTAGCATCCACGTCTACGACCGCTATCACTGTGGACGCGGGTAACGACAACCTGTTCGCCGTAACAGGCACAATCGTTGTCAACTCTCAGACAGGCGAAGTTATGCGCTGTACTGCCGACGCAACCGCGACCGGCCTTACCGTAGAGCGTAACATCGGCGGTACGTCTCACCAGATCGCAGACAATGCGCCTCTGTTCATTGCGGGTTCGGCCTACGAAGAAGGGGCGACAAGCCCTACTGGCGTGTCATTCGACGCGACTACATCTTCGAACTTCACCCAAATCTTCCGTACAGCGTACACAGTCACCGATACCTTGAAGGCCACACACCTTCGTACGGGTGACAAGGAAGACGAAATGGCGACCAAAGCTCTCAAGATGCACATGATGGACATCGAAAGAGCAATGTTCTTCGGCAAGAAGCATGAGACAAACGGTTCTACGAACCAGCCTCGTCGCTTCACTGGCGGACTGACCAACCTGATCACCTCAGTCAACGACCGTTCGACAGCTTCGAACACTATGACCGAAGAACAGTTTGATCGTGCGTTGATCGAAGACATCTTCGCCTTTGGTTCCAAGCAGAAGATCATGTTCTGTGGAGCCAAGGTGGCGGGTCACTTGCAGAAGTTCGGCAAGGACCGTTGGTCCCCTGAGACCGTAGAGGGTTCGTACGGTGTGAACTTAACTCAGTACGCTACGTTCGCTGGCGATCTGATGGTTCATTTGCACCCACAGTTCCGCATGGTTCCGGGCATGGACAATGCGGCGGTTATCATCGACTTCCCGTACCTCAAGTATCGGTACATGGAAGGACGTGACACAAGCCTACTGACAGATCGTCAGGCGGCGGATAGCGATAGTTCGAAATCGGAATATCTCACCGAGTGCGGACTTGAAATGTTGCAAGACAAACCACACGCATACATCAAGAACTGGACTGCTTGCGCATAACGCCCACGCAGTACGAAATGAAAAGGGCCGCCATTGTGCGGCCCTTTTTGCGTTAGGGACGATTGCCCCTGCAAAACGTCCGATAAGAATAGAAGACACAACTTGAAAGGAAGATATTATGCCGACGGTTGGAAAGAAGAAATTCCCGTACACGAAGAAAGGGAAGGCCGCCGCTGCAAAAGCATCTGCCAAAACTGGTAAGCCGATGATGAAGAAGAAGAAGGGCTACTAGAATGGCGGCAAAGCGAGCGCGTACAAAGTCGGGACACTTCGTTTCGGATGATCCCTCTACGCCTGAGAACGAGGCTTATGTGAATAGCACACCTGTTGTCAGTCCATCGACAAGGGCCAAACAGAAGCGTGCGCCCAAGAACGAAGAACAATCCAAGTTCGTCATGTTTGTCTCAACCAATGAGGAACCATCGGCTTTTGATCTGCGCGTTGCCGAAAGTGTAATATCCGGCACGTGGGACGTAGCCCGTGAGTTTGTTCACTGGAAAGTCCCCCGTGAACAAGTCCCTAACCTGATGAAGCACCACCACATCTTTACGGGGCGTATCATTCCGGCAGAGGACATCTAATGGCTGAAACTTCCACCATAAAGCCTTTCGAGGCGCACAGGGGAACCTTCACTCCCCTTGAGGGCTTAGTACGTTCGGCTTTAACGCGATCTGGCAATTTCTCCCCAAGCCGGATCGACGGGGAAGTTATGATGATGATGATCGAACTGGCTAATCGAGTGATAGAAGATGTCCGCCGCCATCCATATTGGACGGGCGGCGACATCGACTATTACAACGATCAGACACAGTTCCGACCTATCCCTGATTTGATAATGATTGACGGCTTAACTGCCCATTACAATATCCAACAGGGCAGTGAAAAAGCTATGACGTTTTACCAACTCTACACGGCTGGCATGTCTGACATTTTGTGGGACAGGTACACTCGTGCGGACGGTACGTCAGGTAATGCTCCGCTGTGTGTTTCGATAACTGACGGGGGCAGTAACGAGGCTTACAAAAGCAAAGAGGCGGCAACGTCTACGACCACCACATCTAGCACTGGATCGTCCACGACAACCACCAGTTCTGGCGGTTATTGATGACCAGACTTAGCTACGCTCCAATCTCGATAAAGTCGGAAGCTACGACTTACTACGGCTTTAAGGGCATTGACCGTAGCCGCGACATATCGAGCATGGAGACGCAGAAGGAACAGCACTTCTTTAAGCTGGAAAATTGCTTTGTAGATTATCGAGGTCAGTTAATACGAGACCCCGCGTTTTTCATAAACAAAGGTTCCAACCGCTTCCCTGTAAAGTCAGTTCGTTTTTACAGTCGGGACGGGATTACGTTCGCCGAAGAAGACGCCTCTGCTACGCACCTCGCGTCAGATCGTGGGCATCGCGTTGAGAACGCATTTTCGAAGGAAGCCGTCGTTTCGATGACTAACTTCAAAGGCAAGGTCCACGTCTTTTCTAGTGATACGAAGATGTATCGCTATGACGGTTTCGAGTTCACTACGTCTACAGCTTCGATAAAGCCAGCGTTCGGGGTTCCAATCCAAAGACGCCTTGCGGTTGCTGGCTTCAAGGATCGCCCCACGGTCATTGAGTTTAGCCGCGTAGACGCTCCCGAAATATTCCTCTCCGAAGAAGCCCCCACGGAAGAAGTCACTCGCGCTTCGTTCATCGACATATCGAACTTGATCGGTACGGCAGATGAGATTGTTGGCCTTGGTACGTTCGAAGCCAACCGTCTCGCTGTGTTCACGAAGGACCAAGCCCTCGTCTACATCATCGACCCCGACCTAGAACAGTGGCAGCTAGACAGCCGCGCTAATCTACGTATTGGCTGCATCAGTCACAATACAATCGTGAACGCGGGTTCTGACCTTTTGTTCTGTAGCCGACGTGGCATCCACTCGATTATGCGTAGCGAGCAGAACGGTGTTACAATCGCCGAGGCCAGCTTATCAGACGAGGTTGAAAACCTTTACCAAGACCTCGTTAAAACTACACCCGACCCTGCTCAAATATCCGCTGTATTCGACCAAGACAATCAGACGTACCACCTGTTCTTCCCTCGCAACTCTGGAACGGCGACCCTACGCCTCTCGATGAACTTTCGCGCTGGGTACGAGAACGTAAACTTCCAGCTAGGCAATACGCTACTTCCTCGGTGCGGTGCGTTTTTGGGTGGAAGGTTAATGTTCGGAACCGCTGACGGAGTGTACGAAGCTACGAAAAGGGCGTTCGCTCAAGACACGGGGCTATCCGATCTTCGTAGATCCCCGATGGTGGCAGAGACCCCGATACTTTGGCTCGGTGATTTCGTCGGGACGAAACGCTGCCACACACTGATCGTACAGGCTACAGGCAAGGGTCGCTTCTTCATCGACGCTATGGACGAAGAAGACAGGCCCATGACCACAATCGAGGTCAACTTGGACCGATTGCTGGGGGACGAACATTGGGGCGATGCTCCGTTAAAATCTGACTACACATTTCCATTTAACCAAGTCTTCCGAGGCGTACGTCTACGTTTTCGCACAGAAGATTTAGACAACGATACAGACGTGACGATCATTTCGTTTGCGTTTTTGATGCACAAGGAGAAGTAAAAATGGCGCGGCTCAAGGTTCTTTATCCGGGCAATCACACCAGTTCGGGCAACATTGGCGCGGACGTAGAGAACATTGTTCGCTACATAAACAGTGCTGAGATTGCAGACGAAACTATTGCGGAATTGTTGAATAAGGTTTTTGACGCCGCCGGAAATGTCGAAAGCCTAGTTGAGCTTAGATTAGATACCACGCAGGGTTTGCAGTATCGAGTTGGTACGCACGTCTCAGCCGACAGTGGGTGGATAACTCTTGCCGCATTATCCACAATACGAGGGGCTTCTGGCTCGGACACAGGTACGATTGGTGCGCCTCTGTTTTCGCAACGTACAGACTTCGTAATAAACGAAAGTGTTTCGGGTGTGATAGCATATCCGACGGGTACAACCGTGTTCCCATTTCTTCACGAAACCAATGACGCTGTTGTAGTTTATATCAACGGTGCGTTACAGGCGATTTCTACGGTTACAAATAGCAGTACGGCAAATACCGTTACGCTAGGGGCAGCTACGAGCGCAGCCGATATTGTCACGATCTACAAAATTCAGTCGGCGAACGATAGTGGCTTCAAGCGTTCCGATGTAACCTCTCTTGCTGCACAGGCGGTTTTCCCGTTCGTACACACTGCCGACCAGCAAGTGCTCGTGTATCACAACGGCATCTTACAAAGACCCGGAGGCACAAACGATTATACGCAGCAGCCCTCTAGTTCTACGATCACATTTACGGGTGCTTTAACCGCTGGCGACTTGGTTACGTTTATTATTGTCGAAGACACTGCGCAGGTTCGTGTTTCTGGCCTGATGACCGAAGACAAGTATACGAGCGAGGGATACATACCGTTCTCCAAACTCTCAGTCGCAGACAACGAAATACCCCAGACTAAAGTTTCGGGTATGTCGGCTGTACTGGCGAACAGAGGTAGGGTCTACGTATCGGCATCAGAACCATCTTCACCTAACGCTGGCGACATGTGGATAGACACAGCCGCCAGCCCCAACGTGCTGAAATTCTACAATGGCACTGGCTTCCTACTAACATCGCCGGACACTGGCATCCCAGCGTTTGCCACTACGAACGCGCTACAGTTCCTACGTGTCAACTCGACAGGCGGCGGCCTTGAGTTCTCCGCTGTTGACCAAACCGCGCTTGTCCCCAAAACCTTTATTGGGGCAGCAGACGGCGTGGCGGGATTGGACAGTACGGGCAAACTACCCGTCGCCCAGCTACCAGATACGTTCGCCACACGTAGTTTCTTCTTCCAAGCTGGCGGTACAATCGCCAACGGTTCGTACGTCATAACACGAGCGTTCAAGCAGAACGTACGGCTCGACGCCATTGCTGTTAAGACGGGTTCTGGAACGTGTAACGTACAGATCAAAGCGGCTGGCTTGAACCTTGGCGATATTGTCCCCGCGTCTTCGACACTATCGGAGCAGAACCTTTCGTCTTCAATCGCAGTAGACGCGACGACCGTATCGAGAGAGATCGCCTTCACCGTTACCTCGGCTACTGGCGTCACTAACATTGAAGTCACATTGGCGGCGGTAATCACAAATGTCTAAAAAAATGTCCCCAGACCAACTACGTCGGATTGCGTCTTCTATGTCCAGCATGGGTAGGAATGGGGATACGCAACTCGTACACGTCAACCAGCAAGAGGTCGATCTGCTTGAGCAGATCGGGTCCGGCACAACAAACCCTCAGACGGGCCTACGTGAGTTTTTCTTCGGCTACGACAGTATCGGCGATATGTTTGACGGTGGCGGTGCTGGCGGGTCTGGTGCGAACTACTCGACGGGATCGCATGAAGATTACGTAAATAATAACCCGAACGACAGTACCGCGAAAGCACACACGCCGACATCCAAGCCTACTACGTCCTCTAGCGGTAGCAGCGATGGCGGCGGGACCATACAGAAGCTAACAGGCTATACGAGCATAGGGGATATGTTCGATGGCGGCGGCATGGGCAGATCGGGAGACACGTACGGGCATGGTGACTTCTCCAATCTCGACAAGAACAACGACGGTCACATATCGCGTGGCGAGAGTGGCGGTGGTTTGCAGGGCGGCATAGACGGGGATAGAGACAACCCATTTTCTTCTGTAACTAACGTCATGGCGATGGTCGCCAGCCCTGTTTCGTTTATTGCTGGGCGTGCTCTCAAGAACATTTTCGATGATGGTACGGACAGCGCGGCAGCCAAGGCCGTTACCGCTGGCGCACGTCAGGTTGCTAGTCTTGCCCGAACTACGGACAAATCTACAGGCAGAGTATCTATGACATCGCCCATGATAAGTGCGAGCGGCGGTTCTGATGGCGACACTCCTGTAACGCAGTCGTCTCAGTCTGCTCCCGTTACGGCCCCCAGCGTAGACGAAGCTGTATCGGGAACGTCCGAAACATACTCAGACGTAAATGACTTGAACTTGGTCGGCTACAATAAATTCAATTCTGCACGCCCTCAACGGTATTTTATGAACTACGATTATACTGACGGAAACGGCAATCCCACGGGAACGTACAACGGTGAGGCAAAGCCGCTTCACATAGCCACATCGGCTGAGTTTGCAGAGAGTTTCGCCCTTTCTGAACAGGCATCAAACTCGATAGAGAATATGATTTCGGAGTTACCACCAGAGGTGATGGACAAGGTTGAGGGGGACATCAGCGTACATCCGACCAAAGACGGCAAGATCGCTCTGATCGTAGGAAATTCTAAAGACGGTTTTATAGAGGCTACGTACGAAGGGGCGAATGGTGGCTATACGAATGTGATGCAGGACATCAAGAGGATGACTAATCACATGGGGGAGACAGGGGATACGAAGGTCGATGCTGGCTTTGTGGGCCGCGTTGCTTCGGCTTCTCGCTTCAAGGGCGTTGCCACACCTTCGCTTGAAGCGGAAATTTCCTCTCTACGTAGCGAGGTCATGCTTTACACTGACGGGTCGCCTCAACAGAGAGCAGCATTGGATCGCATCAAAGACTACCAGCGAGAAGTATCACGACGAACAAACGATGGGTCAGAAAGATCATCGGGGTTTAGTATCGCGGCTTTGACATCGACAATAGCCGATACTGCGAAGGGCATGCTCGTATAAGGACGACACAACACTATCGCTGAGACTATTCTACAGCAAGATACGGAGAAATAAGATGGCGTTTTCTACTGAAATATTCGGAGCAAATACAGGAACCTCGATTGCGAAGCGCAAAGCGGCGGCGGTAGCGGGGGAAATGATTTCCGAGCAAGGACGGAATGGTGACAGCATGACTATTCATGCCAGCCCATTTACGATGAAATTGCTGCAAAGCCTTGGCGGCGCGGGAACGACGAACCCAAATACAGGTATGCTTGAGTTCTACAATATTGACGAAGCTGTAAGGAAAAAGATGGGCTACTGATGCGGCGATATAGCGACACTGGCACACTGCGTGACGCGATTGAGATTTGGGGTACGTGTAAGAAGTACCGCGATTACAGATCAAAGTACGTTTGGTGGCGTCTTGTGGGCGCGTACGACAACGCAAAGTTAGTAGTTACCTACGATGATGACGGAACCCCGAAGTCTTTAATGACGTGGTGTTTCTTAACAGACGATGAGGCGAAGACGATGACTTGGTACGGACCAGAGGCTTTTCAGCGCGATAGCGGGGACCAGCTTTGGATTATAGATATGATCGCCAACGGCGGTAAGTCTGACGTACGCGAATTAGCGCAGGTCGCTCGCCAAATTATGTATGAAAAGTACCCTGACGTAAGCACAGTTTATTCGCTTCGTAGGAACAAAAGGGTCGCAACTTTCCCGAACAAAGGCGCATGGCATGAAAACCTTTCTTGAACTACTAAACCTATCTCCCATCAAGTCCATGATCGCTTATGGCGGCAGCGACAGTGGTGGTGGTGGTGACGACGACATTGACCCCGAAGATGAACCAACAAATATATATGGTGAGCGCGGTCGGGGGAACGCCCCCGCCCCTTCGCGTCCGGCAGTGGCGGCACCCGCTCCGGCACCAGCCGTATCGCGCCCTTCGTCTTCGGCGAGCCGATCCCCTTCGCAGTCTGTTGGCATGAACAATGTAGACACGTCATCCGGCGGCGACGACAAAGGCGGCGGTGGTGGTGGCGACACTGGCGGATCGTCAGGAAGCAGTGATGGGCCGCAAACAGAAACAGGAAGAATTATAGCGGAAAGTATGGCGAGAACAGCCGCCGCTGGACCCTCTACGGGTACTAAAGTTGCTAGTATCGGACCACTTACGCCTACGAGCGGTGGTGGCGATGGTGGTGGCGATAGTAATGCCGGTGATGATTACGGGACAGCAGGTGGGTTTACATTAAATCGCCCTGCCTACCAACCTACCCTGCCACGCCCAAGCGGCACAACGGACAGCGTGTTGAACGATCTTCGTTATGGTACGAATGAGAGCAGTCGCGTCTACGAAGCCACTCCGTTCGACGGCCTTGGAACTTTTCTAGGCGATCAATTCAATAGGTTTGGCAACTATCTCGGCGGCTATTCCGCCCCAACTCTGCAAGTTTTAGACGTACCACCTAGTCCTATGCCCCCGCCAAATAGGTATGGTCAAGGCACACGGTCTGATGGTCGTAGAGATAGTGTAATAAACGATCTTAGATACGGTACGGACAATGGGCAGGGCGGCTCTAACAACGATGGGGTCTACGAAGCAAACCCGTTGAATAACTGGAACGGCTTGAACAACAATCAGGGGGCGGCTAGACCTCAGACACAGGGACCGCTCCTGACAACCCCGTCGGTCCCGTCAGGGCAAAGTGGCGGCAATCTTGGCAGCGGTCAGGATAACAACCCAAATGCGGGTGAGGGTATAACCCTGATGGGCAGAGGGCCGGACCCGATGGGTACTGGCTTCGGTAGCCTGTACGGCAGTCAAATAAACATGGGCAACGACGTGCCTCTAACGTCGGGTGGGCGAAATATTGGGAACCCCGTACCAATGCCCGAAGTCCCCAGCGGCGGGACAAACCCATACGGTCGGGCCGTACCAATGCCCGAACTAATACAAGATGGGCAAACTCAATACGGTCGGCCCGTACAAATGCCCGAATTGGGTAGGGGTGGCACACGGCCCATAGACAACCAGCTTATTACGCCAAAACAGCCGTTTCCACAGTCCGAGGGTGGAACGACAGATATGTTCGGCAATCCCTACGAAGATATGCCAATGGGAATGTCTTTCAATCCAACACCGCCAATGGAAAAAACCATAAGTTTACCTACCGAGCCTACCAGCCCACCCCCGTCTGGGTACGATGGTGCGCCTATAGAAATGATGAACCGTTTGGCGCAGCAACAGGCAGCGCGGAACGCCGTCACTACGAACGACAGGTCTGACCTGATGCCCGACGGGAACCCGCGAACAATCGCCCCTGTCAACACAGACCCTTTCCAGCCGATGTATTACAACCCAACGGCATCGCTGGGCCAAGACCCGAACTTTGGAGAAGCGGGTGCATCTAGTGGGCCAGTAGCTACGTCGCAAGGTTCCGCGCAAGCCGCAGCGGCTCAATCACAGCGAGGTGGCTTTGGTGGATTTGCGGACGCCTTTGGTAATATGATTAACAAGGCGGTAAACACTGGACCGCTGTTTGGTCTTTTGCCGCCGAGCGACCCAACCCCTTCGGCGGGAAATACCTCTGATCGTGACGAGCGTGAGGCAGCACAACGCCGACTATTGCAACAACAAGGCGTCACTATAGGTCAGGCTGGGAACCTCGTACCGATGGGTTCTCCCGTACAATCCCCTACAGACTTGTCAGGTACGGTTGATACGCCCGTTGATGGAGAAGTCGTTGCAGATGGTGGTGGCATCCCCAATGCAGACGGTGTGCCTCAAGACACAAATAACGATGGTATCGTAACGTCTATGGAAGCTGAGATAGCAAACTTACGCGCTGAACTGTCTAGGCTTACTGGCGCACCTGTTTCTGAAACTCAGGGCATGACGAGAGATCAAATTGTCGCGCTGATAAACCAATCAATGAAGTCCTACGCTGGCGGTAGTTACATGCCTCTCAGTTATCTGAACGCATTTGGCGCGTCTACGACGCCAAACGTACGCGCACCAGTTCTGCCTTCGTATGTTTCTCAAGACGGAGTGTACGAACGCAGGGCGGTTAAAGACAGAGAGACAGGCGAAACTAGGTACATAAACGTACCGATCAGCAATGCGAGTATGCTAGGTTCCACTGGGTTTCAACAAAGACGCCGTGCTGGCTTTGGCTCAAATGCGTTTAGTTAAGGAGCGGCGAAAATGGCTTTTAGCGACCTACTAAGTTGGGCCTCAGAAAATCCTCTCGATGCGCTTGAGGGCAGCTTAACGCTATACAGTGCATATCAAGGTAACAGAGACGCCAGCCAAGTGACTGACGACGCACGCGCTTTAACGGCGGCGGATGCGGCTCGTAACCAGAAAATCTATGAGTTGTTCGCGGAAGGCGGCAACAACCTAAAGGCCACCACGGACAACTTACTGTCAACGTACGGATCGTTTGGTCAAGTTACTCCCGACACTGTTCTCGATAATCGGGAATACTTTGCGGACGAGCGGTCGAAAGAAGAAGCGGCAAACCGCGTAGAAGTTGACGACCTCACCCTTGAAGACACGCTACGTCTGAAAGGATACGAGAGTGCTTTTCGTGACTACGCCGACACGCAGCTAGATCGCGCTGAAAGCAGGGTATATGGCAGAGACGCACAGGGCCAGTTAGACGCACCGAGTGCAATGGACTATTCGCAGATACAGGACATGCTTTCGAAGCAGTTCATGGACATGCGTACGGACAATACGCAACGTGCTCTCGACGTACAGTATTCTAAGGCGCTCGCAAGCATACCAGAGGGTTTGGAGAACAGTACGCTTCGTGTCCAGATGGAGCGTAGTATGGCTGATCTCGCTTCGCAGAAATACAACGAAGACATGATGGCATCCATTGGTGACGCGCAAAGTTACCTGTCTGGATTGCAGCAAACCGCAAGCAATCAGCAGAACATGACGAACGCCGAGCGTAACATGCAGCGTCAACTCCTATCGGACAGCCTAACGTACGGCACCCAGACGCTCGCCAACGCTCAGAACTCTGGCAAGTACGGACAGGCACTCGCGACGAACATCGACGCGCAGACGGGTATGAACATAGACGAAGTGAACGCACGTAATTCCATGCGAAACAACACCGCCTTGAGTGATTATCTGACGGGTATTTCCAGCGTGGGGGCCGAAAACAAATTGGCGAATGATTACCTCACCCAAGTATCCCAGATTACCACCGCGCCTTATCAGTTCACAGCGGGTGGGCAAAACCAGATAAGTAACACTGGTGCAATGGATAGTCTTTCTAGGTTGGCGGCTACTGCCGGTAGCATATCGTCAGGTAACATGAAGGCCGCTGGCGGCTGGTGGGATGACTTGCGTAAAAACTATGACTTTTAGGTGATATATGGTCCTTAATATGGGTGCCTTCTACGAAGGCAAAAATGAGAACGATCAGAGACGTAGAGCGCAGCGCAAAGAAAACGCCGCGCTTTACTCCGAGTTCATACGTATGAACCCCGACAGTTCTGTTAGTGATCGTGAAGGTTTCGTCAAATCGCTAGGTGGTTCTGACAGCAAGTTCGTACGTGCAACCCTACCCACTCGTAGTGTCATGGAAGCGAACGTAGCAAGACGCAAGCGTGAGGTTGGTGCAGCCGCGAAATCCCGTAAGCTGAAATTACTACAGCAGCAGATGTCCTTTATGAACGACGCGACAGATATGTACGCCAACACATATCTTTCTACGGGAGACCCAAAGGCTGCCAGCGCAGGTCTTTCGATGTTTGACGAAATACTAACGCCCGAAATGAAGTCGGCAGTTGCCGCACAAGGTGAGCAGGTAGCGGTTACAAAGTTCGACCAAAAGATGCAGCCGTTTTGGGACGCATGGAAAGAGGGCGGTGCGACAGCAAAGGGCATGGAAAGCTGGGCCGCACAAGCCCCGAACGAAGCGTTCGTGCAAAAGTGGTACAATCGCGGCAACGCCTACATGGGTCAGCTTGGGCAGCAAGAGTACATCACTGCCCAAGGGCAAATGCAAACGGTGGGTGCATCCAATGATCTGGCTCAACAAAATCAGTACAAGGACAGCCTACGTGACAAGTATCCACATCTTTCCGACGATCAGTACCAAAGCCTAATCACAGGCGTAGACGCCGCATCTTCTCAAGCCGCTCAGAAGGCAAACGATGTAATAGAAAGCAAGGCATCTACGATTGTATCGCAGATAATACGGAAAGCGCAGCAACCCATCAATGAAAACGGCAGCGGCGGCGCGGACATACTTGGCCTTCAAGATGTAGATGCGATCACGGAAGCCATTCAAGCCGAGTTCGATAAAGACCCAAACATCACACGCGCACCTACGGGTGACGAGATCGCAGAAATCGAGAAGGTCGTGCGTGAAATGCAGCAAGGCATTGTGAAGCAACTCGACAAGGCGGAGCAGGACGCAGCGAAAGACTTGCTCTATCAGTCTGAGAACGAGGGCGTCAGGTACAACCCTATGTTCGTTGATAGTCAAAACAATCCAGACTTAGCGGAACTGCGCAAGCAAGAGGACGCGGCCCTATCGTCGCTTGACCAATACGCCCCCGTGCAAAGCGGTACAGGCAAGTCCGATGTGAACAAGGCGGCTCTTGATAACATGAGATCGAAGTTCGCTGCCAGCTTCAACGAACGTGTTCGTTACTACGGCATCAATATAAGCGACCCCTCAGTTTACTTGGCGTTGCTTGAAGGAACAGCGCGAGGTCACGCCGAAGACGGGATGATCGAGTTTGACGACAAGTGGTTCTTACAAGCTGTCCACGAGCGTCTGGGCAAAGACAATGCTACGAACGAAGGCATCGCCTACAATCTGACACTAAGGGAAATGGGCATATCCTCGATTGCCGACTTTGTGGCAGATGACGTGTACGGCAATAACGACGCCGCCAAGTTCAATGCAGCGTTCGCGGCAAACCGCGTGGCCCGTATCGAAGCGTTGACCGATCTGTACGATGCGGAACGCACGAACCTGACACAAGTTGACAGCCAGCTTCGCAGTACGGTCGCAACAACGAATAGTACCACCAGTGGCTTGAGCAACGGCGAGGTCATCAGTTCTGTCGAAGACATTGTGGGGGGTGGCGTCATACAAAACACTGGACAGATTGATGGTCTCCGAGAGCAACAAAGCCGGATACAGGAAATAGTTATCGACAACGCAATGAAGTTGGACAAGATAGATCAGGAAATACTTTCAGCCGAAGCATACCTCAAGATACCACAGTTCGCTAACGACCCCGACCTCCAAGGTGAACGGGCTACTGTCGTTGCCGCGATTAAAGAATTGAAGGCTTCCCGTGCATCACTCGTAGAGCAAATTGATCTCTATGACGAAGCGGCGGAAAAGCTAGACATTCCAGTGGATTTGGCGGTCGCAGACGTAGGGACCAAAACCCGCGAAGGCCAGCAGTTCGCCGCCGAAGTGATAGCCTACCAAATAAATAGCTTTGGCCTTGATCCGTCGAAAGTAGAAGCCGCTGCACGAGAAATGGCGGAAAGTGCTTGGACAGAAGTTGATACCGTATTCTTGCATATGGGCGACGACGACGAAATCGCCAAGCGGAGAGAAATGGACAAGCGAGACGATTGGATTGAGAAAGTCGTGCAGATGGTGACAGGGACGAACTAGCCAGCAAATCTATTTAGCTTGACCACAGGTTAAATGGAGTACCTGCTATGAGTAATGCCGACAAGTATCGCGCAAAGTATGGAATTAATACATCTGCGAACGATCCTAACGACTACACCAACCTAAGTGGTCCGGCCCTACTCTCCAACCGAGCGGCTATCCGCGACGTTCGAAACTACTACTCTGCCAAGGGCGAAACCTTCGCCAACACCCAAGAAATGTGGGACACGTTTTACTCGGATCGCCGCTGGCGTGACGTAAACAGTATCTCCATGCTTAAAGGTGCGAGTGAATACGCACTAGCTGGTGACGGTAAAGGTATGGAGACCCGTCTGTCGAAGCTATGGGCGAACGCACCGGCTCGTGGCTCGATGTGGGACAAGGTTAAAGACTACGGCAGTGCCGGACTTCTCGATCCAATCAACTTGCTTGGCGGCTACGGGGCCGCAGCGAAAGGCGTAAAGGCGTACGGCCTTGCTCGCACAGGTATGGCGACAAGCCGACAGGCATTGAATAAAGCTGGATGGGCTGGCGCACGGCAAGGTGCAGTTACAGAGGCCGGAGTGAACGCAGCCGTAGGCGGCGGCTTTGACGCCTTACAGCAGGGCTTCGAAATTCAGCAAGGCGTGTCTGACGAGTTCGACGTAGGCCGCCTTGCTCGCTCGGCAGCACTCGACGCGACAGCAGGTACGGTCTTCGGTGGTGCTATCGGAGGATACCAAGGGCGCAAGGGTGCGCAGGAAGCGGTACGTAATGCGATACCGACCAGTGCCATCGGCTCCAGTACAGCCGCACGCGCAGCGGACCTCGACACCCAGATCACCGAACTCAACGGAGACCTAGACGCGGCTACTGACCCGAACGTACGCGATGCGCTACGCGACGAACTGTTCACGCTCGAACAGGAAAAGCGCAACATCATGGGCATCGAGGCCCGTGCAGCAGATTATGATGCGCAGCTAGAAAAGATTGCCGAGGAACTAGCCGCACGTACGAAGGAGAACAAGCGAGCAAATACGGACGACCTACGTACGAAGTGGGATGAGTTGACGGATGAGCGTAGCCGGATGTTAAACTCCGATTACGAAAACTTTGACTACGAAGGGTTCGGCGTAAACAAAGAAGACCGAACACCCCCTACGAACATTCCTGGCGTATCCGCAACACCTACGGA
>Ga0181377_1000369_pt1 | contig 16975 bp, 27 predicted proteins | sample LowvirmetaG_9_FD_130160 | JGI IMG/M metagenome (GOLD analysis project Ga0181377, IMG submission 130160) | Marine viral communities from the Subarctic Pacific Ocean - Lowphox_13 viral metaG | ecosystem: Environmental > Aquatic > Marine > Oceanic | place: Subarctic Pacific Ocean | collected...
AAACCTGATTATTGGATAGCATTAGAATCGAGAGGATTCTTATTTGCATCTGCACTTTCAATGTTATTTGGTGGTGGAGTTAGGTTAATCAGAAAAAAAGGTAAGTTAGGAAATAATCAATTAATGAGTGTTGATTATGGATTAGAATATGGTAAGGATTCATTTGAGATGGCATATCTACCTCAATTCGATTTAGGTAAGGTTGTTATAGTAGATGATGTATATGCAACTGGTGGTACGATGAAAGCAGCAGAAGGATTATGTGAAAAACTTGGTTATGAAGTTTCGGATAAATTATGTTTAATGGATATCGGTATCGTAAAAGACCACGATGTGAAATGTTTGATAACTTATTAATATGAAACGTTGGAAAGAGTACACACAAAAACAAGAAAGTAAGTTATACAAATATGGTGTACTATATCTAGGAACTACATTAATGATGATATCACCATTTATCATTGATTCCATTTATGGAAAATTGGGAATGATTATGGGTTTAATTCTCATCACAATTCAGACACAGAAAACAAAACAATATAATCTTTCCTTACTTAATGCGGTAGGGATTGTTGGTTACTTATATGCATTATTAAAAAATATATTATGAAACAAATTGTATTATTTCTAATAATTATGGTATTGATGGGATTTACTATTAGTACTACTCAAAAAGAAAACTCGTGGGAACAAAAGTATCACGATGTAAAAAAAGAAAGAGATTATTACAAAAAAACATCTGAACAACTTTTAAAAAATTGGAAAGGGTGTGAAGAAAAATTAGTAGAGGTTATTTAATGAGTAAAACAATATTAGTATCTGCAACACCACTAGAACATGGTGGATTGACTGAATTAAATGGATTACCTATATTTCAAGTAGGTATTGGTAAGATTAATTCTGCTATGAATATGGTAGATTTAATTCACAAACACCAACCAGATTCAGTTATAAACTTTGGTAGTTGTGGTAATTTAAAAAATCACAAAGTTGGTGAGGTTATTGAAGTTGGAACTGTTTATAATAATATAGATGTAAGACCTTTTGCACCATATGGTTGTACACCAGGAAATATTCCTTGTGGAGTAAAATTATCAGATAGTGGAATTCGTTGTTTTACAACAGACCAAATATACGATAACACTCGTTCAGATTATGCAAAAATGTATTTAGAAATGATTAATGAATGTGATATTGTGGATATGGAATGTTACTCTCTTGCTTATGTTTGTAAACGATATGGAGTAGAGTTTAAATCTTACAAATGGGTAAGTGATGATGGTAATGTTGATTCATGGGAACAAAATGCAGCAATTGGATTTGAGAACTTTAAAAAGATACTAAGTTAATTTGGATATATGAAATATTTTTCGTATATTTGTATTAAATATTAAAACATAAAACTATGGGATATAATCCATTCAGATGGTACACACAAGGTAAGTACCGAACTAAACCACTTAAGAAATCAGCACCACTTTTGTTAAAAATACAAAATGGTGATTTTGAGTATTCACCTTTCTTTTTAGAATCAAAGGATAATGATAAACTTTATGATGAAATGTTCCAACAATATATGGAAAAATCTCACCTAAGTGATATCAATGATAGAAAAGTAGAGGCACATGAATATGCCAAGATGAAAAGAATCAAATCACAGAAGTTGATGGAAAAGGGAATTGAAGAAGAGCAGAGTAGATTACATCAATTAAGAGAAGAACTAAAATCAGAATTTGGTAAAGACCTTTGGGATAAATGTTTAGAAAAACAAAGAGGAAAAGGAACTACTGAAGATATGTATTGGTGGTATAAAAAACAAATAGGAGGTTCTTATACAAAATCTGAACTTAAGATACGAGGAATAATATGATAAAATATATACATTGTTTTGGAACATCATATACAGCTGGTGGAGGCCATGAATTTGATGGAGTTACTAATGATAGAAATGTAAGTTCTAAAACCTCAAATTATGTAAGAGACTTAATATATTTTTATAAAAAGAAATACCCTAATGAAGAACAAACTAGATTTAATTGTTCATGGCCAGGTCAATTACAGAAATTAGTTAATGATAAAATTATTGTTTTAAATCATGCTAAATCAGGTTATGGTAATGATAGAATGATGAGAATTACTAATGATATAGTAAATGATATACCAAACGATGAATTTGATTATTGGAATTCTTTTGAAAAAGAAGAACATTTCTTTTTATTTGAGTTTGCAGGACTTGGTAGAAAGGAATTATTTAGTAATACATTAAATGATTTTATTGTTACTAATTATAATTTAACCGATAAAAATACATTTGAATATAATGGAGCTGCAAATAATTATTTTTATGATGATGTAGAAAAAACTAGGATTTTAGATTCTTTAAGTGATGATATAATAGAACCATTTTACAAAGAATTTTTGAACATAAAACCACAGATGGATAAATTAATTATGATAGACAATTTCTTTTTATCTTTTTTAAAAGAAAAAAAACTAAATTTTATGTTTACTCAACAACCATCTCATTTTGACCAAGATATGTTTGATGGTTCACGCTATATTAACTATTCATCAGGAACTCCTAACTTTGTAGATTACTATAATGATAAGAATCTAACAATAGAAAGAGATACAGAAGGTAGGTGTAACGATGGACATATGGGAATGGAAGGAGCTAAAGAAATATCCTCAATAATACATAAACATTTAGTTAAAAGTGGTTATTTAAAATGGAACAAAAAAATATAAAAAATAAAAATTAAATAATTATATATAAGAAGTTATGGTAATAAACAAAATTGTTAAAATGATTGATACAATGCAAAATGGAAGGCATGCATTGGGTACAAGAAAATATATAGATTTGTACTATAAAGAATATGGTTCAAAAAATAAATCTTTCTTAGAATTATATTTTGAATCTAAATTAAAATCGTTACATAGATTATAGATTATGGAAATACGAAAAAATAGATACGGTGTAGAAAGAGTTTATGAAAAGATTGATAACACCAGAATTAGAATAACAGGTGAATCTTTACTTAGTAGAGGTTCTGAAGATGATGAAGGAAATCATACAATGTATGATTTTGAAGGTGGCCCTTGTTTAAATTTGGGTGGAAAAATATCTTACTTGAATTCAAATTGGACAATCACAAAGATAACACCACAGAAATATAATAAAGATTTAGAATTAGCATCAGTAGTAATTGAGGTTAAATTGTAAATGGTGAAAGATACTGTACTCCATATCTACATAGGAAAAGATGATATACAAGAATGGACTCAAGGTATTGGAAAATATACTTTAATGCCAGCTATGTTTGAATGTTGTAAGACAATGTTAAATGAAGATTTAAATAAATTACAATTCGCTAGAGTAGAGGCAATTATAAGAGGTAAACCCAAGGCCTTTGATTTCTTCGTTGAAATGGAGGGTATATGGGATACTATTGAAAAGTTAATGGAGTGGGCAATTGAAGAAGAAGAATACGAAATGTGTTCTGAAATTAAAAAATTAGAAAAACTTTTAGATAAAGATAATACGTTTTGAAAATATTAGTTATAGGAGATAGTTGTACAGATGTTTTTGTATATGGTAGTTGTGATAGGTTATGTCCTGAAGCACCAATACCAGTATTTAAACCATCAAAAACCATAACCAACCAAGGTATGGCTGGAAACGTTGTTGATAACCTCAGAGCATTAGGAGTTAGAAAAACTGAACTAATCACCAACAACGAACAAATCATAAAAACAAGATATGTAGAAACCAAATCAAACCAAATGTTACTCAGAGTAGATGGTAATGATAAAGTTTCAAATTCATTTGATTATCGTAAGGTAGATTTTGAATCATATGATGCAGTAATAGTTGCGGATTATGATAAAGGATATCTAACGTATAAAGATATAAAAAGAATAGGTCAGAAATCTAAACTATCTTTTATTGATACTAAAAAAACAATAGGTAGTGGAGATTACTTCAAAGACTATACTTTTGTTAAAATGAACGAAGTGGAGTGGGAAAATTGTGTAGATAAGGGTGCAGTTTATTCCGATTGGAAAGAATCTTTAATAGTTACAATGTCTGAAAGAGGTTGTATGTATAATGAAAAAAGATATCCTGTTGATAATTCAGTAGAGGTTAGAGATTTAAGTGGAGCAGGTGATACTTGGATGGCATCATTTGTAATGAAATATATTGATAGTAATAGTATAGATGAATCAATACAATTTGCAAATAATAATGCAACGATAGTGGTTCAAAAAAGAGGTGTTACTACAATATGAAGAAAAAAATAGCATTCTGTTGGTTTGGCCAATATAGAAGTATGGAAGATGTTTTTTCGAGAAACATAAAAAACATACAAGAATACGATTACGATACATTTCATTTTTATTCTGTTTGGAATGAAAGAGGACAGAGTGAAAGAGAATTTGATGAACTTGGACTTCGTTTATCAAGTAAAGATAAAATAACTCACTTTGATTTTGAAAAATTATGGACATTTGAAAATGGATATATTCACGAGAACGAAAGATACAATGAACTAATACCATACACAGATGAATTTCTACCATACAATGCGATGAAACTTCATTTTAAATCATTTCTTAACGATATTACAGCTAATAATTATGATTTAGTAGTTTTACTTAGATGTGATGTGTATTACAAATTTAATTTAGATAGTATTATAGATAATATTAAAGATAATAAAGTATATGTATCTAAAGATTATAATTCTATAACGATAAATGATACTTTATTTATCGGAAAATCTATTGCAATATCTAAATTTATAGAAAACTTAGAATATAATAAAACAAGTGCACACTCTGATTGGATATCATTACACGAATATGGTAATTTAAATGAAATAAAAAATATTAATATGAAACAAAATTTAGTATATTTAGACAGATGAGAAAATACTTACCAACATTAGGAGAATTGATTGATAGATTATCAATCGTTCAGTTAAAAGAAGTGAAGATTCCACAACATAAAGAGGAATATGCACAAGAAATATTAGAAATAGTACACGATATTAACGAAATCCTTAACGATAAACCAAAAGTAGATGGGGAATTTATCAGAGCAATAGTTGTACTATCTCAGATGAATACACATATTTGGTATAATGAAGATAATGCAAGGAGTGGTGATGATGTAGGAAATAAATTAATGTTAACACATGGTCTAAATGGAATCAGAAATACAGCAAAGAATAAGATACAAGAATTAGATGGTGGTAGAAAAGATTACAAAATAGATTGTATAGCATCAGAATTTAAAGATTGGGATGTATCATGGTAGAGGATTTTTTTAAATGGTTAAGTGACTATTCTGATGAAAAGTTTATTAAATGTAAAGCTATTTACAATAGTAAATCAAAAGATGACCCATTTCACGATACTTGTATTATCAAACAAAATGGAACAACAGGAACTTTGGTTGATGAGGGATTAAAAAATGTTCTTATTAACGATATTGTTTTATCAGGTCATTTTGTAGAAACTGGTACAAATCTTGGATATTTAGTAAAAGAACTTTCGAGGTATTCAAAGTTAACTCAATCTTGTGAAATATCTTATTGGAATCATTGTATGGCTCTATATAATTTGAAAGATACTTTAAATGTAGAATTATATCATTTAGATAGTTCTGAATTTTTAAAAGAAATTAAAATAACAGATGAAAGTGTTTTGTTTTTAGATGCTCATGGTGGTTCATATGATGATTGGAATGATAATCCATTAACAAAAGAACTTAATGTTATAAAAGGAAAAGGTATTAAACCAATTATATACATTCATGATTTTGCAGTACCTGCAGATGAGGGTGATGTAGATATATTTACAGATGATTCATTTGATATAGATTACAAATATCCATTTGATTATAATCCTGAGAATGGGTGGAAATTAGATTGGGATTTTATAAAAGAACAAGTTAAAGAAATTTATAATAATGAATATTCATTATCATTTCCACAAGATTACCCAAGTAGATGGAAAGAAGCAGGTTGGATTAGGATAGAAAAGAAATAATATGAATAATTTTAATTACGATAGTTTAGATTATCTTACAGTTACACGAAAGTTATTAGATGATACTGTTTGGACTACTATAAAAGATAGATATATAGGGGATAGTGGAAGTGGAGATGGCGTAATTGCACATAGTTCAGAATGGTTTTCAGGATTATTTGATGCTGGAAGTTATAAAATAGACGGAACTGATACATCTTTTCATAATCCAAGATTTGTTAAATTTTTAGATAATTATACAGATATCTTAATAAAGCCATTTGAAGAAGCAATAAAATTAGATAAACAAGTAATAGTTCAGATGGCATTACATCCAAGAACATCTAATTGTGATTGGATAGAAACTAATTATTTTAAACCATTATTTGAAAAGTACCCAAATCTTTTAGATAAAATGAGAAATGGAGAGGCTCATTTACTGTTATTTTTTGGTTGGGAGGCGGATAATTTCTCTAAAGATAATACAAGTTTTCCAAAGAGAGGAAATTACGATAGTTACTATTCTATGTTTGATGCGGTTAGAACTACATATGATTTACCAAGTGAATCTATTATTATTCTTAACTCCAATTTAATGGGTTATGCTCAAGAAAAATCTAACTATGGTGAGGATTTAAATCATGGAGAATATACTCAAGTTATATATGAAAGTGCATTTGAGTTAAATACATTTAAAAGTCAGAAAGGAAAATGGAATCCTGAATATACATTTGATGAACATATTAGTAATCTAAAAAACAATGATATCAAAAAAATGTTAAGAATCAATAGAACTCAATTGGGTTGTAGAGATATGATGTTATATTGGTTAGAAAAAACAGGATATGTAAAAGATACAATAGTTGAACACAGAGCAAAAGAAAAATTTAATGATTCTTATTTTAAAAAAGAACTTAATCCTTGGTTAAAACAAGATGAAGAACCTGAATATGATTATTATGCAGTTAAATATTATTTAGATGAATGTAAAACAATCGCTGAAAGATTAGATTTTACTAATTTATTGAGTGGATTCGATTTTAATGAAAACATAATAAAACAAATTGAAAATAATTCACCATATATTGCAAGTAAAGATGAATTGTTAGGTTCTTTTAATGATATTTATTCTAACGAATATATTCCAATGGATTGTTATCAGAGAACTCTTTTTTCTTGGGCATCTACTTCGCTAACTGATAGATTTGACCAAGTTTTTATAAATGCATCAACATTTCAACCAATGTTAAATTATCATCCAATCGTATTTAATTCTAATAGAGAACATAACTACTATATGAAACTATCAGGATTTAAAGATTATTCTTGGTTTTCTGAGATAGAGATAGTAGATAAGTGCCCAACACAACACGAGAGAATGGTTCTAAATACAAATGAAATAGATAAGTTGATGAAAAAATCAAAAGATGAATTAATTAACTTAATTATTGATAATAGAGAATCTCTTGAACATAATAGAAAATTACTATTTGAATGTAAGAGTATTGAAAATATAATAAAAAAACTATTTGTAATTATAAATAAAAAATTTATAGATAGTACAGGAAATTTTAAAGAATTATTATAATGAAACCAATATCATATGTTTATTTAGAGACTACAAATTATTGTAATCTTGCGTGTTCATTTTGTAATAGAGATGAAGTTATTGGAGCACTACAACATATGCCTTTATCTAAATTTAGAGAGTTGTTGGAAAGTATAAAAGAACATCCTATTAAAGAAGGTAAATTAATGGGAATGGGTGAACCAATGTTACATCCAAAATTTGATGAAGTATGTAAGATGTTTAAAGAATATTTTCCAGATGCTAAATTAATTGTTGCAACAAATTGTCAATATAATATTTCAGAAGGAAAACCTTTAAGAGAGAGGTTCAAAAATGCATTAAAATATACTGATATGTTATATTTCAGTATAGATGGTTATAAAAAATCATATGAAAGAGATAGAGCACCTGCAAAATGGAGTAGATTGATTGATTTCTTGAGTGGATTTAAGGGTATGGAAAGAAGTGGTTGTAATGTTGTTATTAACTATGTTGTAAATCCTGATAATGTTCACGATATTGAAAAGATTGATAACTTAAGAATTGATAATGAGTTAGAAGAACTTCGTTTAAATATTGCACAAGATTGGAGTGAGGATAAATCCTTACCAGGTGGATATACAAAAGAACAAATTCAATATCTAAATAAAAACTGGTCATCAAACATAAAAGGAAAATCTGAGTGGGATTTTGAAGATTGTTTTTGGGTTGAAGAGGGATTATATACTACTGTTGAGGGTAATGTTAAAATGTGTTGTATGAATACAGCTGCAGAACCATTTGGAAACGTATTTGAAACTTCAGTAGATGAAATAAGAAAATCAAAAGATTTTCAAAATGTTAAGAATGGATGTAATACAAATAATCCAACATCACATTGTAAAAATTGTTCTTATAAAGAATTAGTACCAATGTTATCTGAAATTGGTGTAAAAAATAATTATCATGAGTAAAATAGAAAGAAAGTTTCACAGCACAGTTCCTCACAATAAATTGAGATTACATTCTGCAGAAAGAAATACATCTTGGGGAAAGGTATTTAAAGAGTACAAAAAATCACTAACAGAAGAAGATATTAAATTTTACCCAAATGTAGATGAATTAACTAAACCATTACAAGAATTTTATGGATATGATAACTTTCTAATGGGGTTCGGTTCGGATAGATGTATAAATTACTTTTTTGAGGCTCATAAGAAAAAACATTGGTTGTGGGGTAAAAAAAGATTAATAATTTCAGACCCATCTTTTCCTATGTATGATGTATATGGACAAATACATGATTACAAAATAAAAAAAGTAAGATATAATATTATTAAGTTTCCGATAATTAACTTTTTAGATGAAATAGATAATAACTCTGTCGTAGTATTATCAAACCCTTCTTCACCAATTGGTGATGTGATTTGTAGAGAAGATTTAATTAAGATATTAGATTTAGGACAACCAACTTTGGTTGATGAGGCATATATAGAATTTTCAAATGAAAAAAGTTGTATTGATTTGATTGATGAATATCCAAATTTATATGTAACACGAACTTTTTCAAAAGCATATGGTTCTGCTGGTACTCGTTTTGGTTGTATATTTTCTCAGAAACAAAATATAGAAAAACTTAATCAGTATAGAGATATGTATGAAATAACTGGTCAAACTCTAAAGTGGATAAAAACTGTTTGTAAACATAAAGATTTTGCTGATGAGTATATTGATAAAGTAAAGTATGTTAGAGTTAAAGTAACAAACGAACTTTATCATAAAAAAATATATTGTATTCCTTCTAAATGTAATTGGATTCATGTAAAAGAATCAGATTTACCTAAATTACCTGATAATATTATATTCAGAAAGAATTGTGAAATACCAGAAAGAGGAGATGATTGGGTTAGGTTAGGAATTACTGATAATTTAAAGGATTACGATTGGATTTTAAAGTAAGAGGACATAGTAAATATAAACTTAAATTAGAAAATAATTTAGTTGAAAAATACCATCACACTAATGATGATAGATTGGTTAAATCTGCTTATAAACAAAAAGGATTTAAAAGTAAATTCTTTAAAACACCAAACGTTCTAAACATAGAAAGAGATGGTTTTAAAATGGAGTATATTTCAGGTTATTCCTTTTCTCAATTTCTAACAGCAGCATCAAAAAGAGATTTGGATGGTTTTATTAATAAAATAGATGGATATTTAAAAGAAAATCAAATTACAAATTATGATATTCCTATTGAATTGTTTATAAATAAAATAAAAAGTATTGATTATGATTCAACTTTATTATTATCTAAAATTAAAAATAAAAAAACAGTAAACGTAGGAGTTGGTATATGTCATGGTGATTTAACGTTATCTAATATGATATTTGCAGAAGATATTTATCTAATAGATTTTTTAGATTCATATTTAGAATCACCAACAATGGATATAGTTAAGTTAAGACAAGATACTCATTTACATTGGTCATTAAATATGGTAGAAAATGTAACTGATTTAACAAAAATAAAATTAGGTTTACGATATATAGATGAGTTTCTGATAAACAATTATGAAGTAGAAGATTATTATTTTTTACAAATAATAAATTTAATTAGAATATTTCCATATACCAACGATAAAAAAACAGAAGATTGGTTAAATAAAAATATAAAAGAATTATGCGAACACTTATAATACCTTGTGCTGGTCAGAGTACTCGATATAAGACGAAAAGACCAAAGTATTTCTTAAATCATCCATCAGGTGACTTGATGTGTTTTGAGTCAATCAAAGGATTACCACTAGATACATTTGATAAAATAATAATGGTAACACTTGAAAAATATCTAACAGATGATGTAAAACAAGAAATTGAAAATAATACCAAACACTTTGATAATTTTGAATTAGTTGTATTACAAGAAGATACTAACTCTGCATCCGATACTATATCTCAAACCATTAAAAAGGTTGGTATAGAAGGAGAAATTTATATTAAAGATGCAGATGATTATTTTGATGTTAATGAACTTAATCCAAATCAAGTTTGTGTATTTTCTTTAAATGAAACTAAAAATATAACACCTGGTAATAAATCGTATGTTAAAAAAACAGATAATAATCAAATATTAAACATAGTTGAAAAGAAAGTAATTTCTTCTGATTTTTGTTGTGGATTATATTCATTTGAATCTGCTAAGGATTTTGTTAGTACATATAAGAAAATTCAGATGGTTGGGGAAGTTTATATTTCTCATGTAATATATCAGATGTTACTAGATGGAAAACAATTTTATTCAAATCAAGTTTCTAATTTTATAGATTGGGGAACACAAGATGACTGGAACAAATATATAGATGAAACAAAATAAATTTTTAATAGGTGCCGGTTGTTCATATGGTAAAGTTGCATTTGCACTTAACCAATGGAAAGAATATTTAGATATTGATGATAATACAATTATAATAGATTTACAAAAAGATAGTCAATCTTCTAACTATTCTGCTGATTCTATAATTTATGTATGTAATAAGTTAATTGAAAATGGGGTTGATGTTGAAAATATATTTGTAGTTAATGAATGGACAACTTTCGATAGATTACATTATACGTTGCCAAGTGGAGATGATAAAAATGGATTTTACGAACAACATAATAATAGTAATATTATCCATGTTCATAATGCAAAAAATGATGAAGAGGAACAAAAAATAAAATCTCTATTCAATATGACTCAATTTTTTGATAAGAATGGATTGAAAATGCAGATACAAACCATAGATGGTTTATTTTATGTAAATCCTGGTCATATCAATGTAGAGGAATATAAGGATACGAGTATTTATGAGTGGTTACATATGTTTCAGAAACACTCAGAGGGCAACATAAATGAAAGTTTAATCATTAACTATTTAAACAATATTTTAAAATTACAATATTATTTGAAAGGTAATAATATAAATTACAATTTTCATTTCATTAATTCCCAACTATCTGGATTTAGAAAAGATACATTTGGAAGTATATATCACTATACAGTTAATCCAATAGAAAAAAAGGGTAATAAAATAATAAATAAAAGAGAAAAACACGAACAGCATATTAATTCTTTAAATTCTGAATCAGATATTAATAATATCTTTCCTGAATGTAAATCTAAATTTAACGAAATAGATTTTTCTAAATTTTGGTTATTTGAAAAGGATAATTACAGATATGGTGGTATAGATGAGTGGACATTTTGTAATTTACCAATCTTTGGTTATAGTAATCACTCTATGAAAGGCGATGAATCTAACTTGCAATTTTTTATTGAACAATATGGAAATCATCCAAATCCAATTGTTTACTTTTTAATTTCTGAGGAAATTTTAAGTGAATGTTCATTTATAAATCATAAACCAAATGCAATATCTGATATCAAAAATCAAATTCAAAGAGAATTAAATGGGAACGATGAATCTGAAAATGAAATATTTAGTAATATACAATACTGTGAAGAAATATTCAGAGTAAAACTAGAAAAGTATAAGATATGAGTAATTTAATTAAGAATGGATACGATATTTTAAAATTAGAAAATTTAATACCTGATTTTAAATGTAGAGAATTACAAGAATATTACAAAGACTCATTTAAGATTAAGAAATCTAAGTGGTTGGAGTTAGTTTTGAATGGAACATATACTTCTGCAAATAAAGAAAAAATAGAAAGATTGTACTCAGAATTAACAGAAGAGGAAACTGATATTAAAATTTTTGATTCTGGTCAAGAAGTAGATGGATATTTTTTAAACATCTTATCACCTAACAAAGATTTTGATTTACACCAGAAAATATATAATGAAATTCCACACAAATATCAAACACAGATATGGTATCAAAATCTAATAGAACAAGGAGCATCATATGATATTTTTAAAATGCTAATACATAGAATAACATTAGATAATTATACTGATGTAAATACTTTAAAAATTGATATTCCAAGTATTAGAGAAACCTATTATGATATAAATTGTCATATTACACCACATGGAGATGGAATTGATGAAAATAGATTATGTGTAATTTTATTGTACTTATCTAATAATTATAAAAATGGAGATGGTGGTGAATTTAATATATTAGATGAAAACCATTTGATTAAAGAAACCATAACTCCTGAGTTCGGAAATGTGGTTGTATTGGATTTTACAGAAAACAATGTTAAACATTCTGTAAATAGAGTTTTGAGAGATTATGGTAGAAACGCATTAATATCATTTGTTTATAAAAAATGACACCAGAAGAATATTATTACAAATATATAATGAAAGATAATTCAGCATTATACGAAATGAGAGTAAAATCTTTATCGTGGATGTTAGGGTGCTTTGAAAAAGGTACTATACGAAAAAGAACAATTGTTGGTTTAATACCAAAAGAACAACTTGTAGATTTACTAGTATGGTTAGAAGATTTGGAAAGATATGAAGAATGTATAACAGTTAAAAAAGTATTAGATAAAGTATATGAATAAAGTTTGGACATTTGGTGATTCATTTACATTTGGAGATGGGTGCAATGAGTGGGATGATTATTATAAAAATTATCCTGAAAAGAGAGGATTAAAATTTAATAAAATTTTATCAAATCACTATAATTTACCTTTAGAAGATTTTTCAAGAAATGGAGCACCAAACTCGTGGATTCTTAGAAATATTGTAAGTAACATACATAGATTTGAAAACGGAGATTTCGTTAGTATAAACATTACAGATGGTTTTAGATTTGAACTTCCAAGTCCATCTAGTACAACAGATTTACAACCAATACTTAATCAAGCAGCTTATAAAGAAAATCCTGTATATGGTGAGTTTGATTCAGATGGAGATGTAAATACCACCGTATATCACTATATAAAATATCTTCATATGATGGATATTAATGATTCCGATAAAAATAAAAATTCAGTAGGATATAAAGTTATCAGTCAACTGCACATAAATCAATTTAATTCTATTAAAAAACTTCTATTAAAATTAGGAGTTAAAGTAGTGGTGTGGGATTGGGAAGATGATTTTGTAAGAAACTATGAAACAATTACAAAATGTACAAATGACGAAATTGATAATTATCATTTATCTTGGAACGGCCATAGGCAATTAGCAAATAAATTAATAGAATCATTCGATAGAGGAATTCCAACTATTAAATGGGAAACTACAATGCTATGAAAAATATTTGGTTTTTTGGAGATAGTTTTACTCGTGGAGATGGTTGTATAGCTGAAAATGAATCACCTTATTATGATAATTATCCAAATTTAAGAGATACATTATGGACTACTAAATTAAGTAATAAATTTGGTATGAATGAAAATAATTTAGGAGAAAGTGGATGTTCTTCCGATTGGATTATCAATACAATAGTAGATAACTTGTATAAAATCAAACCAAATGATATTGTAATATTATCAGATACAAGACCATCAAGATATCTTGTTCCAAGAGTACAAGATAATGAAATACATTGTTTTTCACCAGGTCAAGAATCTATATGGGATTGGCACATAAAAAATAGAGAAGATACCACTAAACCAAAGGAATGGGAAGATATGAAACGAACATTAATTGATTATACTTGGTATTTTCAAGAAAATTACTCAAAACTTTGGGAAGAGTATTATTTAGAACGATTTAAAAACTTACAAAAATACTTCGATTCAATTGGAGTTACAAATTACTTTTGGTCATATAAACTATGGTACGAAAAGCAAATAGATATAGAACTTATAAGTGAACACATACCAGAGATACATAATGAACATTTTTCGTGGAAAGGACATGAACAATTTTCAAAATATATTGAAAGTAAGTTAAATAGAGTAACAAACTTAATATAAATTAATAATTAAAAACACAAATATGGAATTTTACAAAAACAATCCAACTAATCTTCACAATCCAACAAAGAAAAGAAAACTTGGTAAAAAACAAAGAAAACAAGAGATAATTGATAATCTAACAAACACAATCAATTCAGAATCCGCAAAAATAGGTGGAGGTAATAAAGATTTGATTGAAAAACTTCAATTTAAGTTAGATGATGCCATATACGGTAAATTAAAATAAAATGAAAAACAAATTATGGATATTTGGAGATAGTGTATCTGCAGGAACAGGTCAGGATAAGAATCATGAATATTATAAGAGATTTCTTGAACCATACAACATAGAAAAGAAAGAATATGGTGTATATCTATCGGAAAAATTAGATTTAGAACTTAAACAACTATCCATTGGTGGTCTTTCTAATGATGCAATATTACGAAAAGTAATAGAGAATCTTAGTAAATTTAAAAAAGGAGACATGGTCATAATAGGAATAACAGACCATTTTAGATTTGAAATGTTACTACCTCACCATGAAAAATCAGAATACAAATCATTTTTGGTACACGAATTCTACGAGGATGTGGATAACCCAAATTTAATGAATAACTTACACCCAAACACAGATATAAACAATGCAATAAGAAATTATACGAGATATATACATTTAGAATCAATTACAGACACCAATGTATCTATATCTAAACAATTAAAAAGTATAATGAAACATCTTAATTCTATTGGTATTGATACTTTCATTTGGAATTACCACGAAGGGAGTTTGATTGGAACTTATATCGATTGTTCACAATTAGAGAATATATTTACATCAACAAATAATGAAGTTGATGACTATCATCCCTCATATAAAGGACATGAACAACTTGCAGATATTATTTTTAATAAACTAACGAATCGAACCCCCTTTGAACAATAGGGAACTAACACAATAAGATATGATACCAAAAGAATGGATATGGATGTATATGGATAAAAAGACCAATGATTTGGATATCCAAGAACTCCTCGAAGATGGAATAGATGACTTTATATCAACTCCCAAAGAAACTCCTTACAATGATGACGAATACGATAATTAATCCCTTATAACACAACTAATCCCTTTTGTTCTTTTGTCGTGGGGGGTTCGAAGAGTCGCAAAAAAAATTTTTCACCTTATTTTTTATTGATAGTATTTATATAGAATGAAACAATGTAGAAAATGTAATGTAGAATTGTATATAATAGGTTCACTACAAGACGGACATTCTTATATATGTAAAAAATGTAATGATGTAACCTATTGTGATTCCAAACTTGGTAAGGATGAGGATAAAACAAAAGATGCTCACCCTAGTACTAGCCTTGAAGTCAATATAGGCAATACTCATTTAATAGATATAGAATACGATGAACTAGATAAGGTAGTAGAGAGAGGGAGAGATTAACCCCCAATACCCTACTTTCCCTTGTTAAAAGCTCCACACACTCGAAGTGGACGGGTAAAACCCTCTTAAGAACCCAATACCCCCAAATTCCCCTACTCTCAGTACGAGGTTGATATCTTCGATTTAAGAACTCTGAGATTGTATCCGTACCATATTATTACACCATAGGAGATATAACCTTAGAAACTCTTAAAATAACCCAGTCAAGGTGCTACAGCCTTCAATACCTCACTATGGGGTTGAATATTCCACACTATATCATAATTTGATATGTAACACTTCCCACATTTTACCACCAGACACCACCGTATCAATATAGTTTCAGACCTCATGTGTGTTTGTGTGTACGCCTTTTTTTTCCGCATAGTGAATATGACAGGTTGTCAGTTCACACCCTAACCCCCAATTATGAAATTCGTAAAACGAGCACATGACACAATGTCATCATTTTAGAGAATTCGTAAAAAATAGGGCATTTATTGAAAAAATCGTAAATCCCTCGTACTCTGACACATTGTCATGAGATTTATTTGGATATATCGCAAAAAAGTTGTATCTTTAGGGTGGTTGTGGGTGGGAGTGTGAGTGTAGGAACTGAGATAAATGAAAAATAATTGAAGAAAAGCTTGGATATGTGGCCTTTTTTTCGTATATTGTACCTGTAATTATGAATGATATGAGAGATATGTTAAAGTTAGTGCCCTATATAGGGGTAGGTGTAGTAGTAGGGTTAGCTCTATTAGTGTTACCGATGATTATTCGAGGGTTTTTCTCCCTTTTATTATTTGCTATGAAGAATCCTTTGGAATCCATAGTGATAATGGGGGTTGCATTGGTATCCTATTCAGTAGGTCTATACCTTGGAGAAAAGAATTTGTAAAAAAAACAAGAAAAGACTAGGATATATGGATTTTTTTTCGTATATTTACATAGTAAATGATTGATGATTGAGATAATGGGGTTCGCTACCCTCTCTAGTTAATCGAAAAAGACCTCCTCTTAATAGAATTAGAGGCCGTCAGTAGTGGTTAAGAGATACACCTACTATAAAAACTGAATCTCATA
>Ga0181377_1000371_pt1 | contig 16913 bp, 8 predicted proteins | sample LowvirmetaG_9_FD_130160 | JGI IMG/M metagenome (GOLD analysis project Ga0181377, IMG submission 130160) | Marine viral communities from the Subarctic Pacific Ocean - Lowphox_13 viral metaG | ecosystem: Environmental > Aquatic > Marine > Oceanic | place: Subarctic Pacific Ocean | collected 2015-12-10
TATGCCTTTACAAGTTACAAATGCTGATACCGCAGGCCCAAATGGTCAATTACCACAAGGAAATGTAAGCATGGATCAAATTATGGGATTAATGAATAAAAGATAATTAAATGGCATTTGGAGCAAAAAGAGTATTTCCTAGGGATTTACAACCTAGAGTTGCTATTGGGTTTAATTTACCTATTAATGGTGATGCTGTTTTTACCTCAAACTACCAAACTAAGGATTCTATAAGAAATAATTTAATTAATTATTTTTTAACAAACCCAGGAGAAAGACCATTAAACCCTGAATTTGGAGGTGGGTTAAGAGAATTTATTTTTACCCAAATACAAAATGATAATATTGAATATTTAAAAGATGATATTCAACAAAAAATAGAAGAAGAATTTGGAAGAATTAATTTATTATCTCTTGATATTCTTCAACAAACAGATCATAATTTAATCACAGTTCAAATAAAATATAATATACCTAATACTGGAATAAATGATGAATTAGAATTAAACTTTTCATAATGGCTATAAATAGAAATATATCATATTTAAATAAAGATTTTACGGATTTTAGAAGTGAATTGATTAATTTTTCACAAACCTATTTCCCAAATACTTACACAGATTTTAGCAATACTTCCCCTGGTATAATGTTTATGGAACAAGCATCATATGTAGGTGATGTTCTTTCTTTTTATTTAGATACTCAAGTACAAGAAACATTTCTACAATATGCTAAACAAAGTAATAATTTATATGAATTAGCTTATATGTTTGGTTATAAGCCTAAAGTAACAGGTTTAGCAAGTGTATTATTAGAATTTTTCCAAGTAGTACCCGCTATAACATCGGGAGGTGAAAGGGTCCCAGATTTTAGTTATTCTATATTAGTAGATAGTAATAGTACTATTTCATCACAGGATGACCAATCATTTATAATAGAAGATCCAGTTGATTTTTCAGTTTCTAGTTCATTAGACCCAACAGAGGTTACAATATCCCAAATTACTGGAAATGAACCTGAATTCTTTTTGTTGAAAAAAACAAGAAAGGCTTCATCGGGTGTAATAAGTACTACTACTTTTACGATAGGTAATTATTCTCCTTTCCCTACTATTGAAATAGATGCTAGTGATGTAGCAGAAATTATAGATGTATTTGATTCTGATGGTAACCAATATTATGAAGTAGATTATTTAGGGCAAGAATTAATATATGATAATATAAAAAATACAAATGTAAACGACCCAAATAATTATTTGAGTAGTAATGATACACCTTATATTTTAAAAACTAAACAAACTCAACGTAGATTTGCAACCCGTTTTTTAAATGAAACAACATTGCAATTACAATTTGGATCAGGCACCCCAGGGGATACAGATGAAGAAATAATTCCTAACCCTGATAATGTGGGCTTAGGTTTACCATTTGAAAAAAATAAATTAACTACAGCTTTTTCCCCTACTAATTTTATATTTACTAATACTTATGGTATTGCTCCTTCTAATACTACTTTAACAATTAGGTATTTAGTAGGTGGGGGAGTAAGTTCTAATATAGCAGCAAACTCACTAACAAGTTTAGATAGTGTTAATTCTAGGTTTATTAATAGTAACTTAACACCAGTTACAGCCCAATTTGTTTTTGATTCTCTGGCAGTTAATAACCCAACAGCAGCATCGGGGGGTCAGGATGGTGATACTATAGAAGAAATTAGACAAAACACTATATCTAATTTTAATTCACAACTACGTAATGTAACTGCTGATGATTATTTAGTAAGAGCACTAAGTATGCCAGCTAAATTTGGTGTGGTATCAAAAGCTTATACTCAAAAACCAAAAGCTGAAAGTGCTGACACTACTTTATGCATTTATGTTTTAACTTATGATGTTGATAGAAAATTAATAGCTTCATCTAATTCATTAAAACAAAATCTTAAAACATATCTCAATCAATATAGAATGATTGGGGATTCAATTGATATTAAGGATGCTTATGTAATTAACATAGGATGTGAATTTGAAATAATAACACTTCCTAATTATAATAATAATGAAATATTAGCTAACTGTATTACAGAAGTTCAAAAATATTTTAATATTAATAAATGGCAAATTAATCAACCTATTATTATTAAAGATATTGAAATTATTTTAGATAATGTAAATGGAGTTCAAACTGTAAATAAAGTACAAATAATAAATAAAACAGGTACTACATTAGGGTATTCAAGATATGCCTATGATGTTAGTTCCGCAACCTTAAAAAATATAATATATCCTTCTTTAGATCCTAGTATTTTTGAAGTTAAATATTTAAACGAAGATATAAAAGGTAGAGTAGTAACAATATAATTATGGCAATATATAAATTATTTCCTTCTAAAGACACTTCAATATATTCATTTTATCCTACAATGAATACAGGGATAGATCCTATCATGGAAATAGGAAATTTGAATGTAAACTATGACCCTACACCACAGGTATTTAGATTTTTAGTAAAATTTGATCAAAATGAAATTGGGGATGTTATTGATAACAAAGTAGGAGGAACTCAATTCTCTAGTAGCTTAAAATGTTTTATAGCTCAAGCTCAAGGGATTGTAATGGAAACAGAACTAGAAGTATATCCTATTTCGGGATCATGGAATAATGGTTCTGGTACATATTTAGATTCACCTTTAACTACTAATGGATGTAGTTGGAATTTTAGAACATTTAATGGTGGTAATAATTGGGATATAGATGGAAATTATCCTACTTATGTAACAGCTTCTTGGTCAGGCAGTAATATAGGTGGAGGTAATTGGTACACAGGTTCTAGTGACCCTCATAATACTAACATTGAAGTGAGTCAAACTTTTGATTTAAGAACTGAAAAAGATATAAATGTAAACGTTACTGACATAGTAAAAGTTTGGTATTCTAGTTCTAAATCTATTGGGAGTTTTACTAATATAGCAAATGAAGGGTTTATAGCTAAATGGGAGGATGCGATTGAATTTAGCTCAGTAGAAGCACTCCAACCTATAATGCAATTTTACTCAGTTGACACCAATACTATTTACCCACCGACCTTAGAAATTAAATGGGATGATTCATCTTATAATACTGGAGAATTAAAAGAAATATCTACTACGGATATATTTGTATCTTTAGATAACAACCCAGGAGTTTTTTATAGTCAAAGTATTAATAAGTTTAGATTAAATGTAAGACCTGAATTTCCAGATAGAACATATCAAACTTCTTCTAGATATACCTCTAATTTTGCATTACCAACTACATCTTATTATGCTGTAAAAGATTTAGATACTAACGAATTTATTATAGATTTTGATGACCAATTTACTAAAATTAGTTGTGATAATACAAGCAATTATTTTTCTTTATATATGAATGGTTTTGAACCTGAAAGATATTATAAAATTTTAATTAAGACTATTGTAAATGGTAGTACTATAATTAAAGATGAAGATTATTATTTTAAAATAGTTAATGGGTAATGACTGAAAAAAGAATAGATTTAAAAAAAGATGTATTTAGCAAAGCTCAATACATAAAAACTATAAATACTAGTTTTAATGAATTAGGGGTTACATCTATTTCTGAGGATCTTCAACAAGAAACTAGTGTTGAAGAATTTTTTGAATTATACCAACAATTATTCTATGAAATCCCAGCAGAGGGAGATACAAATTCTCATAGATATTTAGTAAGAGAAAGTGGAGAATATATTAATTTTGATGAACAATTAGAAGAAATTCAAGCATTAAGAGAGGAAATTGCCCAACTAAGAACTGAAATTTTAGGATTACAAGTCCAACAAATTGAAAAAGATACGGGTCAATCTTTAGGTATAAATGTAGATAGTTTAACTAATCAATTTGGAGGTTTAACAACAAGCTTAGAAGCTAATGAAGCAGCTATAGCGGCATCAGTTCAAAATAAACTTGCCCCAACCACAGATACTGCTAAAAGCCAAGGATCTTCTGCCCAAGTAGGGGGGTTTGGTGGAAATACAGGAGGTAGTGGAGGAGCTGGAGGAGCTGGAGGAAATAGTGGAGGTTATTAAAATATGGAAGAAAAAAACATAACTATAGAACAATTAAATCCTACTAGTTTTGAATTTCAAAACTATGTACAATCAGATGAATCTTTAATAGCATCTTCTGATTTGGATACCGTATTCTCACAATCTACAGATTATATAGAAAATTATGTATATGATGAAAATAATAATCTAATAGATTCTACACTCCCATGTCTTTTATATACTATTAAAGAAGGGGATGTTTTAATCACCCCTACAAAAGAATTAGAAAATAAAGGATATACCCAAGGAGTATATAATATTTTATATAACTTTTATAGAAAAAGATTATCATCTGATTTTGGGTTTAAGTATTATATAAAAGAAATATCTTCAGATAGAACAGAAATAAAATTAGATAGTAATTTTATTATTGATGAAAATATTATTTCCTCAACTGAGGAGTTTATTTCTTATAGAGAAAATAATAATTATTTTGTAGATTTTTACCTTAATTTTGGTAATAATAAAACCGTTATTGCTAATAATGTTAAATTAGATACTACATTAGAAGATAATCCTACAGTTTTAATTAAATTATATGAACCTCTTCCCGAGGAGTTTGATATAAAAACTGAACTGTGGGTAATTGAAGAAATATCTTCTCCCCAATTATATAAAATAACTTTCCCTAATAAAATAGTTGAAATACAGGATTTTACCTATATATCAGGTCCTAATTTTAATTTAAATGTTAAAGAACAAACAGGAAAATCTGGTCAATTATTTTCATATAGTACTTTAGTTAATTCTGATATTACTAGTTCAACCCAACAAATTCAAAATTTACTTAATGAAAAGCAAATTAACATTAATATAAATTATGAAAATTATAATGAATTTATACATTTTAGTTCTGCTAAAACACGTTTAGAAAATTTTTATTATAAAGTGGGATTAATTGAATCTGCTAGTAATCAATTAAATACCTATTTAGGTCAAGTAACAAGTACTACTAGTACAACATCAGCATTTAGCTCTAGTGTTAAAATATTAACTTCACAAATTGATAGTGTTGTAAATAATTTTGATGGTTATGAATATTTTTTATACTTTAATAGTGGATCTTCTAAATCCTACCCTAAACAAAATCCTGAGGGTCCTCCTTACCTATTACAATCAACTGGAAGTACAGAAGTACTAGAATGGTTAGGTAATGCAACCCCAGGAAGTATATATTATGGTGGTCAGGCATTAACGGCTTCTAATTATGATGAGGCTAATGATGATTATTTATATAATGCTATCCCAGAATATTTAAGAGAAGACCCTGATAACCGTAAATATGAATTATTCGTAGACATGGTTGGTCAACATTATGATAATTTATGGATTTACACTAAAGATATATCTAATAAATTTAATGCTGATAATAGATTAGAATTTGGTATTTCAAAAGATTTAGTTGCGGATGCTATTAGGGATTTTGGGATTAAACTTTATTCAAATAATTTTAATACTGAAGATTTATACACCGCATTTTTAGGAATAACTCCTACATCTAATAAATTTCCATTTCCTAATATAACTAGCACACTACCAGTATCTAGTACAGGATCCGAATATATAGAAACTAAGGTAACTTCTTCTCAAAGCGATATAATCCCATTAAATGATGTAAATAAATCATTATATAAACGAATATATCATAATATTCCTTATTTACTTAAAACTAAAGGAACAATAGCAGGTTTAAGAGCATTAATTACATCTTATGGTATCCCAGATACAATTTTAAGAATAAATGAATTTGGAGGTAAAGATAAAAATGAGGCTCAAGATTATGATCTAAAACAAAATGTATTTAATTTTGCATTTAATACCGGGATTGATGCTTCCCCTCATAATATTATAACTTCTTCATTTAACCCAAGCCAGGATTTTGGATTTGGAGGTTATTCCTCTCCTAGCACAGTTCAATTTAGATTTAAACCCGCTCCAATACCACCGGCCGTAAATAATTTACCAAATAGTCTTATTAGGTATTCTCAATCTCTTTGGTTAGCAGATGATAATGATAATACATTTTCATCTCCGGGTGCAGCCGTAGTATTAGAATATACAGGGTCAGGGTTTAGAACAGGTTCACATTCTGGGTCTATTGCTAGCCCCTTTGATACTTGGGGTACTTTAAAATTTTACCCTAATGCTCAATTAAATTCTGGAATAACTTGTAGTGTAGCTGCTCCATTTTTTAATGGAGATTGGTGGTCAGCACAAGTAACATTTACTGGAAGTAATGCTACAGATTCAACTGCTTCATTATTTTCAGCAAATGAAATAGATGGAAAAATAGGATTTAAAGGATCAGAAACAAAATTAAATTTAGATGCTAGAGATTGGAATAGACAGGACTTGGCTGCATTAAATATGTTTGCTAATCGAACAATAAATGGTAAAATCTATAGACCATTTTCTGGGTCCTTTCAAGAATATAGAATGTTTATGCCCATAATTAGTGAAAGCAAATTCCTTGATTATGTAGTAAATCCATATTCTAATGAGGGTAATACAATAAATAGTACTCCTAATGAATTAATGTTTAGAGCAGCTTTAGGTTCTCAATTAACCACCGGAAGTACTTCTCAAACTACTTTCACATCAATCCACCCTAAGGTAACAGGTTCAGCGGTACAAATTACACAATCATTTACAAATGATAGTAATTACCATATGATAAATTTTTCAACGAATAATCGTCAGTGGGTTCCCAACAAAGAAAATATTTTCCAGGACCAAGTACCTTCAGGTATTAAAAATAGAGTAACGGATAAAATAGGTGTAAGAGCACATATTCTACCCGAAAGACCTACGGGATCCAATGCAAATATAGATGTTTTATCTCCCTATAGATCAATAGAACAAGATTCTTTTGTAAGTCAAAGTTATACTCCTGATGTAAATTATTTAGAAGTAGCTATATCTCCTCAAAATCAAATTAATGATGATATTAATGCCCAAATAGGGTATTTTAATATGGGAGATTATATAGGAGATCCTAGACAATTTTCATCATCTGCCAGAAACTACCCAGATTTAGATACTTTAAGAGATTCTTATTTTAACAAGTATATAAAAAGTTACGATTTAGTTGATTTTATTAGATTAATAAAATTCTTTGATAATTCATTATTTAAAATGATTAAAGATTTTACTCCAGCTAGAACAAGTTTAGCATCTGGTGTAGTAGTAAAACAACATATTTTAGAAAGAAATAGACAAAGACCAGCTCAAGTTGAATTTTCAAATGTTACTTATACTGGTTCCGTAAAATCACAAGCAAGAAATTATGATACTGGATCTGGAGACACAGGTCAATATGAATTTAATAATGGGTCTTCAATATATAGATTTAGTGGTGGAACAGGAGGATCTTTTGAAAGATATAATGGTCTTTCCACATCCCCTTCAGCTTCAATTTTAGGATTATCTAATAGATTTAATTTAACTCAAAGTTGGAGTGAATCTATAGATGGATCAGTAGCTAATGCTATTAATAATAGTGGCTCATTTCAGGGTCATGGAACTATATTACTAAGCAACCAGGATGAATTTTATGATGGTATATTTAGTGGTTCTTCACTTGAAGTAACTAGACAAAATCTTAACCCAGGTTGTGACCCTTATTTAAAACCTGCAGATGATGGTGTTGATTATAATTTCTTATTTTTTAGTAATGGATACCCTTATGATGGTACTGTAAATGAAAATGCATTTTTAGATATTAATAACTATCCAGTATCGGGAGATGCTTGGATATATTCCGAATATAAAAATATTACTAATGGTATTGATAGTCAACAATGGGTTAGATATATTAAATTATCACCACGTGATGCAGATGGACGTTTTGTATTAAATTACTTTGCAGGAATACCAGATTTAAGAATAGAATTTACTGAGGGGATAGTAAAATATATAGTTACAGATACATTATTAAATCCTAATTATGTTTTACTTACTATTGACAAATTCCAACCTGATGCTGAATTTACATCATCAGTAGATGGAGGTTCAGAAAACTGGAGTCTTCAAGCTCATGGAAATTTTATGAGAGAGGGAACTAATACTCTTAATTCACATGCTAAATATGGCTTTGGTAATGCTGTAGCAACAGAAACTCAAGCTTTAAAATTCTTTAATGGTGTTTTAAATGATGAATTGTCCTTTTTCAATACAGGATCAACATACGATGCAACTGACCAAAATTGGAACTTGCCGGGTGGGAGATATGGAGTTTATAGTCCATCAAGAACATCTAACATACCATGGTTAATATCAGGTTCTATGAAATATAGTGCTTCAGCTGCGGAGCTTAATACAACAGCTTCGGGATTATATCATTCAGGTAGTACTTTTACAGGACATAAAATAGCAGGGGTTTTCCCATCTGTATCATCTATATTTAATCCATCAATACAAAATGTACCACTTACAAATGAAACTCCACAACCATTTCAAATATGGCAAACGGATTTCATGAAACATTTTAAAAGAACAACTTTTAAACCATCCCCATCTATAATACAACTCCCAAATGGAGTATTTGATAATGATTTAAATCCTTTAATTCCAGGAAATTCTGGTTCTGGGGTGGTAGGTTTACCAGGAGGGGGACATTCTAGAATAATTATTCCAGGAACTGCTTCACTTGATTTCCATTTCCCATATTTACAATTTTCGGGGAGTGAATTAAATTTAAGTGATGAATTTGAAATCCAATCAGTACCTCTTTCGGGGAGTGCAAGGGGTTCTAATGAACGTTTACTAAATTCAGATTTTATAAACACATATTTCCCAGGTACTACAACTCCAAACCCAGCTGCTATAGGGGGACCAGGATTTTTTAATTTTTTCCCTATTGGGTTATTTGTTATCCCAAGTACTACTAGTGCATCTTTGGGAAGGATAGAAAATCCATTATCACCAGTTATTGATGGTCAAACTCCTATATATTCGGTACCCTTAGGAGATTTGGGTGATAGTCCTTTATCTAAGAGGGTAGAAGATGGCGAATTAAATCAAAGTACTCATGATCTTGCATCATTTATTTATAATGCTTCTGTAAATCTACCAACAACTTCTAACATTCCATTTACTGCTGTAATGATGGGTAACCCAACAATTCTTTCTTTAAGTGCATCCATTGAGTTATCTTGTTCAGCAGCAGCCAATATTACAGCTTCAATTGAATGGTGTCATGATGACTCACCTAATAATACTACAGTATGGTATCGAAGTAATAATTTATCAGGTAAAGCTTCGGCACCGGGTCATATTTCATCTTCAGGATTTTTAGGGAATATTGATGGGAGTGATGGGGAAGCAATAAACGAAATGACAGAAACCGGACTATCTTTTAGGGCTGTAGCTTGGGGTGATGGAGATGATCATAATATTGAATACAGATTAACTAAATTTGAAGTTTCTGGGTGGGAGACCCTTAGAGGACCATTATTTCTTACTTTGAATAATGGGACTAGTCAATTAGAAAATTTTGCGAATTATGAAAATTATATATTAACTAATAATTCACAACCCTTTTTGTCACAAGATAAATACTATGGTATAAGAGGAACGCAAAATTCAAAAATTAATCAATGGTTTATAGGAAATAGAGTAGTTGAAGAATGGCCTACTATTGATTTTACGGCTCATTTAAAACGTACGGGATCAGATGGAGAATTTTTAATTACATCTTCAAACTTACTAGAATCACAATCTTGTGGACCCGGTTTATCTGCTGTATTCCCTGATAGTCCTATTTTAGATATTTTTCACCCCACAGTAACCCCTAGCTCTTCTATAAATGATGTAGGAGATATGTATTTTATAGAATATTCGGGTAGTAATCCTCAATTTCCTACTAGGGTACCTAGAATAAAACCAAATTTACTTTTACAAGGACCTGCTTTTGATACTGGATCAATAATTTCAGCTGGGGTAGGTGGATTTTTAGATGGATATATTTATCAATACGGTAATAGTAGTATTAGTACTCCTTCTGAAAACTTAACAGAACCTGGATTATGGCTTACAGAATTTGCATTTTTTAATTATGCAAGTGGGCGAAGCCCCCAACAAGGTATCGGCAATCTTTTTGGAGATGTTAATATTATGTCATTTGGAACAACATCAGATACTGGTAGCAAGATTATAATTTCACAATCTTATAGCTTACCTAGTGGGTCAAATCAAGAAATGACTGCTTCACTTGCCTTAAGAAATTCAAATGATGTAGAACAATATGGAAATATAGATGCTAACCTAAATCAAGTATTTATTTCCGCTAGTAATCAAGAGGGTGAATTATTTTGGGAAGCACGTTATGGAGCCCAATATGGAGGATTTCCATTTGAAGCAAGTGATAATTTTAGACTTACTGTAGATATAAGTAGAAGTTTAAATATGAATTTATCTATAACGGAATATACTCATAGTATAGTACCACATGATTCTAGATTTTCACCCATACCTTCTCCATTTGCATATAATAATTATAATGTACCTAGTCTTGATACTTCAGTAGTATCTAATTTCTTTGGAATAAATGATGAAGCGGGTGGTAATATCTTACCTTTCTATTTAGCTTTAGATTGTCAACCTACTTTAAATAATTATATTAATAGTAGACCTAGTGCATATATAATGAATGTGTCTTATAATAATATAACAGGATCTATAATACCAGTTAATTTTTTACAAATTTTATCCGGAAGTGCAACTAAAGCATCAGTACCAGATTCAAATTATTCTGTAGCTCGTTCTATTATTCCTAGATATGATGGGAGTAAAAGTACTAGTGCACAGTATAATATATGGAGTCCAACGGATAAGGGAACATTTGGAAAATTACCTACTATTGATTTAAGGAAAACATATTTTTCATATTTTAACCAAATTGAAGATCCTTACCCAAATATTAATGATAAAATTAAATTAAATGTTCAATATTTAATAGATGAAGAAGGTAATGCTTTACCACCTGCTTTAGAGGGAACAAGTAGAACTATATTTGAAAGAGTTTATCCTCCAAAAGCAGGAGGAACGGTTGCAGTAGAAACATCAGATAAACTACTTAAAGCATTAAATTCAAATTTTGAGATATCAGAAGTAGGTAATTACTATGCACCTATTATGTACTCACAAACAGGTAGTAGAAATTATTCTAATACAATACCTTTATCGGGATCAGGAAGAATTTCAAGATATGACAATAATGATGCTAATAGCTTTGATTCATTTGCCTTTACCGCAATTGGTACTGCTTCTAATGCACCAGCAACACAACAAAGATTTTTTTCATATAAAATCGCTCCTACACAAGATTTACAACTTAAAACTGGTGTAAATACTGATGTGTACGATACTTCTAGTACTGGGGGAACAATATTTTATACTGCTTCAACTTCTGAAGCTCCTAATGGATTTGATTTAAATAATACTCAACGTTTAACTTTAGAAACACAATTTACAACTACATACATTTATGATACAGATAGAACACGCAATGAAATGAGTGTATTTATGTCTATGAAGAGTGGTAGTTTAAATTTACCTTTTAAAGTAACAGATGTTAAATTATCAATACAAAAAGGAGATGGATCAATCCAACCATTAGGTTCAGTAATAAAGGAAAGTTGGTTAGGGTTTTTAGGAAAAAGATATAGCAACCGCGAATATAATAATTATATGTATCATAATAGATATTCATGGCCTTATCAGGAAAGAAGTAGTTTCCAATTAAAAGATGATAAAACTATGCAGATGACTTTGGATTGGGAAATGTATCATTTTTTAAGGGATAAAGGTGTATATGTTGATGGTGGAGATGCACAATATAAAAACTCAGATTTTTTAGCACTTATTTGGACTATACAAGCAGAAAACGATTATGTTATAAAAAGTAATGATAAAATTCATTGGGAATTATCGGGTAGTGCTAAAAAAGCTTCGGCAGGAAATCAACCGAATGCTGCATTTTTCGCAAATTTATTTCAAGGAGAACATACCCCATCAAAAATAACATCATATGGGTCGTTAGATCATTTACTCAGTACTGATAATAGATCTACTGCACCCTTTTGGGTTTTTACAGGTTCTACTAGTAACCCTAGCTCTTTCCAATATAATAATATTATATCACAAAAAATATTAGTAATGTCATCTTCTAATATGAATGAAGCGTATGGCACAGAATTTTATCAAGGAAATTTACCTTATATACCTGGTGAATCCGATATATTTCCAACAGGATTAGAACCACCAGGTACTAAATTTGATGATATAGTGTATCCTTTACAATTAGAAAAAGGAGATGAAATAAGATTTGCAAATAATGAAAATTATACTTATACTATAGAAGAAGTAATTAAACCATCTGATAATATAGAGTGGTATGCAGGAAAAAAAGTAGGAAGATTAAAAATAATATTAAATAAAGATGTACCTAGTGGAGTAGATTTGAATTTCTTTTTAATAAGAAGAAAAATACCTAATGCTAATAGTGTTTACTTAGGTGGTACTTTCCCTTATGGAACTAACCTATCAGCTTCATCAACACCTGGTATTCTTTATCCTGATTTTCCAACAGAACTATTAGAAAATAGTGCCTCTATATTAGTAAATGAATTAATTAGTAAAGGAATAATAACATCTTAAAAAATAACATATTTATAACATATAATTATATAACAAAATGGGATACTTAAACAATTCAGTAATAACAGTTGATGCTATTCTTACCAAGAAGGGAAGAGAGTTATTAGCTAAAAATGATGGTTCTTTTAGAATCACTCAATATGCTTTAGCTGATGATGAAATAGATTATACTTTGTATAATCCAATTCACCCATCAGGTTCTGCTTATTATGGTGAAGCAATTGATAACATGCCTTTATTAGAAGCATTTCCAGATGAACAACAAATAATGAAGTATAAATTAGTAACTTTACCTAGAGGTACAGCAAAATTACCTGTATTAGATTTAGGATATGGTGCTATAACTTTAAAACAAGGAGCTCAATTAGCGATTACTCCACAAACATTAAATTACTTAGGTAATGCTCAAACATTTGAAAGCTCGGGTTACTCGGCAACAATTGGAGATGTGCGTTTACTTAATCAATATAATGGTGTAGGGGTTAACAGTAATGCTGCTACAGCTGCTAACCAATCCTCAATAGATACCATCGGCACTAATGTGTCTAAAACGGTAATTGGAACACAGTTTAATATAACTGCTACCACTGTAAATACTTTATTTGGATTGAATCAAACCACGTTAAGAACAACACTTACAGTAGTTGGATTAGATAGTGGAGCTAGATTAACAATCCCAGTAACAATAACTCAAAACCAAATATCATAATATGGGCTTTAAACAATTCGATCCAGAAGATTTTGTAGTAAGTGCTGACACAGTAACTTCTACTGTTTGGTCAAATCAAAGTGTGACCTTAAATAATTATTTTACTTCTTCTATTCAAAGAGAAGGTAGTTCGGGACCATATTATCTTAATGTATTTCAAACGGCATCAGATGATTCAACTTCTGCTGTTCAACTTGCTATTGCATATGCTAATAAAAATGGTGGGGGTGGATTAAGATTTGATTCATCCGTATCTGGTAGAACAGCAACTAGATCCATATATGGACAATACAGAACATTAATATTAGAAGATGAACTTTCAAGTTTTAAATGGGGTCCTACTTCTACAGGTAGTAATGATAATGATTTTTATGTTTTAAGTATTGAAAGAGCAAGATATAAAGAAAAATTACTACCAGGTTCTTTTAATTTAGTATTATCTAGTAGTCAAGACAATATAGGAGCTCTACATTTAACAGATGACTCAGGATATGTAAGTTTACCTACTTATTATGGTACTCAAAGAGCTTATAATGTAATTAGTGGCTCAGATGGTTCACCTCATAATGGAAATGGATATTCTTATACAGGTTCTTATGGTTTATTTCTTCCAGATATTTCAACAATACTATTAAATGCAAATGCTTTAGATGACTCTTCAGTACCAGGTACTTCAGGTATTGATAATGGTGCAGGGATAGGATTATCAACCTCAGTAATTGAAAATACAAATGGTGATAATCCAAGTAAATTATATGTTCATATATCATCTTCTAGTGGAAACTCAGGTGGTGAAATTTTCCAATTAAATTCACAAGAAACTATTACATCTGATTATGTATTTGTAAGAGCAAGAAATGCAGAATTTAATTACTCAGAAAACCCATCGTATATTTCAGGGTCAACTGGTGAAGTAATATATAACTACTTTATTAATAACCCACAAACCTATGCTACAACAGTAGGAATGTATAATGATAGTAATGAATTATTAGCTGTAGCTAAATTATCAAGACCTCTAGTAAAAGACTTTACAAAAGAAGCACTTATTAGAGTTAAATTAGATTTTTAAGATGAATGGCGGCTTTCAAACAATTCAACTCACAGGACATAATAATATCTCCCCTAGAGGTAAATAAGGGCTTTACATTCCAGGGAAATGCCTTAACTGGGTCTGATGTTGGTATTGATAGATTTTTAGGGAAAAAAGGAAATTATTTAATTTCTGGAAGTTTTCTTACTGGTCAAATAGAAGGTCAAAAAGTCCCACAAACTTTAATTTACGATTCAGTAAAACATCTTTATTATTCTAATTACCTTTTTGGTAGTGATGGATTTATTTCTAATGCTAATACTGCTAGTAAAGGATTAGATGGAATATTAAGAGGAGTTGGATATCAAACTAATCATTATAATTACGAACAAAATACTGTTTACCCTAATAAACTTTTCCCTACTGCAAGTAATTCTCCCATAGGAGTAATTTCATTCCCTTCAAAATTATTTGGAGATTATATCCAACCTAATTCTATAAGAATAGAAAGTGCAGTAAGTGGTACTATTATTGATGATGGGCAAGGACGCTTATTAATGGATGATAGCGATCCTAATTTTGTAGGTAATGTAGGAGATTTATCTTATGTAGGTAATGTAATATATCAACATGGTATAGCTATAATAACAGATGATATAGTTAGAGGATTTGACGCTTCAGGATCTCTGTATGGGGCTGCTACATATGGTTATAGTTTATATGGAGGATCTTCAATAGATGAAATAGGATTTATTTCTACCTTTACAGATTCTGTTAATGTAACTTGTTCATTCTCTAGTTCATATAAATTATTCGAAACACAGTATAAATGTACTTTAGGAGAAAGTGAATTTAATTATAGTTTAAATCCAAGTACATTATCTGGAAGTGAAGGTAAATTATATGATGAATTTACTGGTTCATATTTTGATCCATATATTACTACAATAGGTATGTATAACCATAATTATGAATTATTAGCTATAGGTAAGTTAGCTAAACCTTTACCAACATCTAGAACAACAGATACAACAATTTTAATAAATATAGATAGATAAACATATTTATAATAAACCAATTTAGGATATGGCAAAAGTATTAAATTATGAATCACAAATAGGACAGGGAGAAGTAATCCAATCATGGCACGTTTCTCAATCTGTTGACGCTTTTACAGGTGTAGAAGATTACGATATAACCTTATCAGGTTCTTTTACTTTATCAGGTTCTGCTAAAATAGAAGTAGCAGAATTATCCACTTCAACTAAACCTTTTGTTTTATCTTATGATGCAAGCACTGGTCAAGTATTTAAAATGAATACCTCTAGTATAGATGATGGAGATGATGCTCAAGAAGTTTATACTACTGGTTCAAATGATAATAATATAGTACCTGCTAAATTTGGAAGTAATACCTCAACTGGAACCTATGCTGCTGTTTTAGGGGGGCAATGTAATAATGCTGCAGGCACTGCTACAACTATTGCTGGTGGAGTATGTAATACAGCTTCCACTGCCGCTTGTGGTTTTATAGGAGGAGGATGTAATAATATTTTAAACTTATCCACCATATCAATTATTGGAGGGGGAAAAGAAAATTGTATTCACTTTGGAAGTTGTAGTTTTATTGGGGGTGGTTGTAATAATGATATATGTGGAACACCTGGATGTTTTGGTGCTATAGTAGGAGGTAATTTAAATTGTATTAGTTTTTCAAAATGTAGTTTTATTGGTGGGGGTAATAATAATACAATAAAAGCAAGCGAGGGTAGTGATAATATCATTGTAGGAGGGACATCAAACAATATAGATGGTAATGAAATGGATAATTCTACTATTGGTGGGGGCTGCTGTAATAATATTGATAGTGGAACTTTCACTAATCGCACTAAAAATACCATTGGAGGTGGTGGTAAAAATATTATTACTGGAAGTTCTAATAATTCAACTATCGCTGGTGGGTTAGAAAATGCAATATCAGGATCATCATCAATCATAGCAGGAGGATATGGTAATGAAGTTTGTTCTCCTTGTGGATTTGTAGGAGGTGGTAACAAAAATAAAGTCAATGCTAGTCATGGTGTTATAGGAGGTGGTGATCAAAACCAAGTAACTGGTGATTGTAGTGTTGTTGCTGGGGGCTTATGTAATTTGGCATCTGGCGCATGGAGCTTTGTTGGCGCAGGTTTTTCTAATTCATCTTCAAATTCCATATCAGCCATTATAGCTGGAAATAATAATGATATAACTGGTCAAAATTCTTTTATTGGAGCAGGTAATAAAAATAATATTTCAGGTTTTGCTGCATCAGTTGTTGGAGGAACAGAAAATACATCATCAGCATGTCGATCATTTATTGGAGGTGGATGTTTTAATGTTACTAATAGTACTGGTTCTGTAATAGCAGGTGGAA
>Ga0181377_1000372_pt1 | contig 16864 bp, 22 predicted proteins | sample LowvirmetaG_9_FD_130160 | JGI IMG/M metagenome (GOLD analysis project Ga0181377, IMG submission 130160) | Marine viral communities from the Subarctic Pacific Ocean - Lowphox_13 viral metaG | ecosystem: Environmental > Aquatic > Marine > Oceanic | place: Subarctic Pacific Ocean | collected...
AAAGCTGTTGATGCACCAAAAACTAACAGTTTTCTAGAAACAACCCTTTCTTGAATTGCGTCTAAAATGCCTTTTGACTTACTTGTCAAATATAAATCTTTTTTTAATTGATTAACTTTATCTTTAGGCATGCTTTTAACAGCAGCTTTAATTTCTTCAATAGACATAATTGTCTCCTATAATATAATATATATGCAGGATTAGATTAATCTTCTTCTATCATGTTAAATATTGTGTTAATGTCGTTGTCTGTATATGACTTTTTTGCTTTTTTAACATTTTTGTCTAATGCTATCTTGTCTAATAGCCTTATCATGTCAGCACCTTCAATGCCTACTCTATGCGCAAATGCAGCGAAGACTTCCTGCATGCTTAAATCGCGACGTACACATTGTATTTTAAAGTTTGCATGAGCTTCTGCGTCTATGTTAATATGGATTGACTTTTTGTTTTTAAGCATTATCCGCCTCCGCCTAATCCGCCAGTCCCACCGGCAAAAGCACCAACAGCAAACTTTTCATCTTCAATTTGCCTTGTATCTTCGAATTCTTCAAAAGCTAAGCCGTACTGATTTTCTAGAATTTCTAAGTATCGTTGAACGTATTTGTCACCATAATTTTCATCAAGAAAATGTTTGATTCTGTTACCTATTGCTTCTTCAACTCTTAATAAACTTTTATAGTTTTTAATTAACCTTACTGTTCTTGCTGCAAAAGCATCAACATCTAAATCTGGCACCAGCTGTTTACTAGCCGGTTTTTTAACATCCATCTGTTCCGATCCGGCCGGTTCTTGTTCTACTTCTTCTTCTACTTCTTCATCAGGTAATTCTTCACCTTCTTCTTCTTGTTCGAACAAGTATTTTAAAGAGCTTTCTTTCAAGCTGGCAGTTCCATCCTCTTCCTCTCTAATTGAAGAAGCTTCGTATCTCAAGATAAGTGCATCAACCTGATCATCAATACTATCTAAAGCTTTTCTAGCTTTAAGCGAGCTATCTTTTAGCTTCATACTGGATTCAGGAGAATCAATACTCGAGTCTAGTTCAAAAAGTAAATCATATATTTTTTTATTCATTATTATCCTCTTAATATTTGAGCAATTTTATCAGATTTTAAAATTCTTTTTTCTATAACAGGCCATCTAAACTGTTTCATCATGGCGTTTGTATATGTCTTAGAGTCTTTTAAGTAATCTTTATAATATGCATGTTGCCATAGATCCATAACAACAACAGGAAACATTCCGACAGGAACGTTTTGTGAGTGTAAGTCAATTACACAATTCATTAATGTTTGCGTATATGTGTTTAAATATGTTATCGCCCAACCGCATCTTGAACTTTGGCAACATGCAATGAAATCTTTTTGCCATGCATCAAAAGATCCAAAGTCTCTTGACAATCTCATGTAAGATAAAGAATCCATGGTTATTTGAGAATTTGGATCCCCAATATTTGCAAAATAAAGTTCATGCAAGTAAGCGCCATTTAAATTATAAGTTTCATCATGCTTAAGATTCTTAAATGTTGAGTGATTTGAATTTGCTTCTTTATCTGCTGAGTCTAATTCTGAACTAATTCTATTAAAAGTTTGGATGTACCCTTCGTAAAGCTCAATATGGTTTTGGATATTCCCGTCACTTAGAAAATCTGTCTTTAAATCGAATGGCTTTTTTTGTGCGACCAATGACTCATTAAGACTTTTAAAAGTTTTATTTAATGCATTTGTAATTTCTTTATCAAATATCTTCATTTTTATGATACCTTATAGTTGTTGATTTCGTCACCTTTGATGACTAAATATTTGACACCATCATTAGGATCTAGCTTGGCTCTATAACAATGTACTTCTAATTCTGGCTCTAAAGTAATTTTTGATATTGTATACTTAAAGCCTTCTTTATCTTCTAGACAATTTTCAGGCACATAAAAAAAGTAAGTCTCTAGACCTTTTGCTTTTTTTGCGCCTTTTTCCAAAAGCAATTTTTGTAAATATTTTTTATATTTCATTTTATGTCACCAGTTTTTCTGACAATGATATCTGCGTTATTAAGTATATCCAAACCTGGGTAACCATCCTTATATAATTCTATAAAAATAACTTCATCTATTCCAGCATTAACAATAGCTTTGGCACAAACTTCACAAGGAGATAAAGTTAAATACAACTTTTTTCTACATGGATTGTTATAATCCATTTTAATTAACGCATTTATTTCAGCGTGAATAAATCCTGATTTACCGGTTTCCTCAGATTGTCTTCTGTTAGGTCCGCCTTTTTGATCACCATTATACCCTATAGAAAGAACTTGCGTGTTTTCTGCGTTAACCACAACAGCACCCACCTTATACTTAGGATCAGCTGAACGCTTAGCAATGTTTTTAGCAAATTCAATCCAGATCTGGTCCCATTCTAGTCTTATAGATTTTTCTTGTAATGACATAATGTCCTTTTACAGTTTGGTGGTTTTACGCCACTTTTTAATACGATTTCACATACATGCTCGAGACGTTCGATGTGTTCATAAGCATCCCATGGATTGGATCCTACTGAACAGACACCATGATTAGCCTGACCTACAATATCAAACTTAAGTATGTTGGTGCCAGTCTCTTTCATATTGGTAAATGCTGCATGAGTCGAACAAGCTAGCTCATGTGATGTAACAGGTAATACAGGGACACTAGGACCGACTCGAGTATATCTAGAGACTTCTGGAAATTCACTTGCCAATTGCTGTAGATCCCAACCTGCAAACATCGCAGCAATGATATTTGTTGGGTGAAGATGCACTATTGCAGTTGTTCTTTTGCGGAATCGCTGGAGTTGACCATGCATTGATAGTTCACCTGAAGGTGTTGAATTTTCACCCATTAAATCAAACCCAGAAGGTGTAAATTTTACTTTTATCATGTGTTCTGGATGAATAATTGTTTTTCTCCATCCGGATGGTGTAATATACATAACATCACTTCCGCTTCTCTTTAAAGAAATATTACCATCCCGGGTTGTTATCCACCCTTTGTCATATGCTCTACGCATAACATCGCCGATTGCTGTTATCATTTCAAAGCCTTTAGTAGTTCTTTACATATGGACTGTGCTGTCGCTATATTGTGACATGGTATAACATGCTTTTCGTTAACTACAACTTCAAATTTACCGTAGTATTTTTTTGAATTTCTTATATATGGGTAATTCATCTTTATTCCTTGTCAAAAAGATCTTCTATTTTAAAGCTTCCCGGCAAAACAAAGCCGGCTGCCTTTTTATGCCCTCCGCCCCCAAACTTTTTAGAAACTTCGGAAACATCAGTATAATCATGAAATGCTCTTAAGCTGACCTTGATATTTTTATCAATATGATCGTAATACCATATTAATGCATAATCACAATCAGGAGAAAGCTTAGCGCCTATCTCTGACATCCAATGCGAGGAATTGACTACCATGACATTCTTTCCGTCTATTAATCTTTTAGCAGCTTTATCACAAACTTTCTTAATAACAGTCTTAGAGTAAGCTAAGATATACGATCCTCGTTTAACAGCATCATCAAAAACACTGTCGTCTTCAAATTTTTCAAATTCTTCAAATTCAAAAGGCACCATATCAAAAGCAGCAGAAAACTCTTTTGAATAAGGTAGTTCCCATTTCCACAAATCGCGATCAGTTATATACTGTATAAACTTAGGTGGTTCTTTTCCTGGGTGAAAAAATTCCCACGCCAAAGTTGCTCCTGACTTGTTCATATCAAAAATTGTATTTGATATATCATGCAAAGCGACCATTGCTGATTTGTGATGATCAATTACTAAAAGATCGTTTGCCTCTTCAATCATCATTTTTGTTGTTTTATTGTCGAAGCTAAAGTCTAAAATAACAACATTTTTATCTTTAACATTAGGTGGTATTTGACCATGTTTGCATGCATGATACTCAGCTCTATTCCCTAACAGTTTCCAAGCTGAGTATGCTGATCCAAACCCATCTGTACAGTTTGCGTGGTATATAACACAGTTGACGCTAGAAGGTTCCAACATATTAATTCTCCAGTTCTTAAAGTATATATCTATTATTGACGCATAAAATTATGATGTAATTGACATCTTGCTTCGTATGCTTCTTCCCCACCTAAGTGAAGAATTTCTTCGTTGTCAAAGCTTTCTTTTCTAAAAGTATATCTGGCATCATTTTGACAAATTGTACAAACTGCTTTACATTTAATAATTTGTGTACAATAAGGCATAATACTACTTACTTCTAGAAAGGGTATACCTGTATAATCTAATTCAATAGAAGAAACATATACATCGTAACCTTTTTTAAACAATTCAATGCATGCTTTCCCGCCACCCGGGATCATAAACAGCTCATCTATTGCGATAATATCTATTTCATTCAAGCTAGCCACAATCTCGAGTATGTCCTTTCCCGTGTGTACACCGCAACTTTGAACATGATCATCATTATGAGTAACTATTTGATTGTCTACTGAATATCTGTCATCTAGATTTGGTTTAAAAGACACAGCTTTTTTCTTTTGATACTTGCTTCTGTCTAAACGCGCCAATAGCTTTGTTGTTTTCGAACTAAACATTGGTCCTGTGTATAAAACAAATTCTGCTTGATTCATTATTTTAGCTCCCACCACTTTATTGTTTCTTCCAAACCAGGCCAGAACTTTTTTTGAACTTCATAACCGATAGATTCGATCTTTCTGATATCAGCTTGGGTATGTTTAACATCACCAGCTCTTTCCGGAGCGTTTTTAACCTTAACTCTGTCGCCAAATCTTTCTTTTAAAAATTTTAAAATTTCATTATTTGAAACTCTGTCACCGCATGCAACATTAAAGTAGTCGCCGGCAAATAAACCATCATGTTCTGCAGCTTTTATATTTGCGTAAACTATGTTGTCAATATAACACATATCTCTTGATTGTTCACCATCACCGTCTGATCTACATTCCAAACCGTGCTTGATGGCATGACACCATGCAGATACTGCGGTTGAATATGGGCTGTCTCCGTACTGACCTGGTCCAAAAACATTGAAGTATCTTAAACAAACAATGTCTAATTTGTAAAGATCCCAGCAAAGCCTAGCAAAATCTTCAATTGCTGATTTTTGCCAGGCGTAGGGAGACTTCGGGTTTTTAGGTGAATTCTCAGCCGTTGGCAAAATATCTGCGCCTCCGTATACAGAGGAAGATGAAGCCCATACAATTCTGTCGACTTTTTCTCTTGCAGCTTCAAACAGCCTTACTGTTTTTGAAATGTTAACATCTGATGAATGATAAGGCTGTTCAACGGAATAACTTACACGTGGTATTGCTGCTTGATGGAAAATTACGTCATAGTTTCCTTGATGCACAGCGTTTAATATGTTGTCGTCAGAAAAATCATCTTGGATAACTAAAACTTCGTCATTTTTTCTATTGCGTCTGTCTGGTGACTGCATCATGTACATTGTGAAAAATGAACCGTTAAGTAGAACACGTGTCTTTAATCCTTCTAACAATTCCATATGACCGTTTGACATGTCATCAACAACGTCAACTGTCCAGCCTTGCTTGATCAGTTCTTTTGTAAGGTTGCTACCAATAAAGCCACATCCACCGGTTACTAATGCTTTTTTCATTATAATCTCCAATTTGTTTTATATCATTATTATACTTAAATTAATTCATATTTATAAAACTAAATAAAGATTATTACCTACCTACCAAGCCAGCTGCTACTAACTGATTACGACTAATATTTAGGAATTCGTCAGGGATTCCTGCTTCATTTGCCATACCGCTCATAACAAACTTGTAATATTCAATTCTTTGTTTATTCATCCCCTTAAGCAACTTTAAACCATACTCAGCAGTGGTTATAGAATATTGTATGTTTAGTTCCGGTCCTACTTTTTTATAATGATTTAAATAATTTTCAAATTGTTTTTGCAATTTAAAAGTATTACCTTCCGTATAAAAACCTTCTACCAACTGATATATTTTGCTTCCTGCCGGATTATCTTCGTCATACCCCAGTTCTTCAGACATTTCAACTCCAAAATGAGCCATTTGGTGTATTTCTGAACTTTGATCTTCATATGAAGTTTCTGACATAGGAACAAATTTACTTAATCCTTCCATGTCGTATTTGATTATATTAGAAACTTCCTGATTATTGTCGTAATACAGTTCAACTTTTACATCTATAGGTAGGTCAAGTCTAGACGCTATTTGCCTTCTCACATTTACGACTTCATCTTTGCACAATTGCCACACTAAATCTTCAGACAGTTCCGGATTACGTGCGGCTTTGTGACGAAGTGCAGAAGAAGGACTGTTAGCAAATTTTTCTAATACTAGTTCCTTGATCTCAGGCAATTTTATATATTCAGCTGCTTCAGCAATTTTTGGATTGTCATCATTGAAGATCATCATTAAAAGATCTTTATCTTGAGAGTACATCGCATATTCTTTTACTTCTCTTGCAAAAAGAGAAAAATCTGATTCATTCATGCTTTCAGCTGCGTCTCTTAAAGTTTTAAACTGTTCAGCAGACACTGATGCATAATACTCTTTACGTGTTATTTGTTTTCTTTCTGCATGACTGCGATTATGTGGCTTGACGACGTCTTGTCTAAGATACTCTAATAACTCTTTACCGATAATGTTTATGACTTCAGACTCATTAATCGAAGAATTGTTACCGTTGACAGTCGCGTTACCTTCGTAAAGCTTAACAGAATTGCCTTGTTTAACAAAACTTAAACAAAGCTTTTTATCACTAGCATTTGGATCAAAACCAGATTTTTTTGTAACGTAATACATGTGAAGATTCAAACTTCGATGATAATTTAAAAACATATTACTGCCACTATCGATAGCAGTACACCAAGATAACTTGCCAATAACTTCAGGCGGTGTATAGTATTGTTTATCTGGGCCCATTCTAGCAATTGCAATAGACCCTTGGTAAGTTTTAGGATAACAAACAATCCAGTTGTTATCTTCATAAACCTTTTCAAAATGTTCAGTATTTCCGGCAAAACCTTCGTCAATTACAATCTGTAGTCTATTAGTTCCTCCGGATTCTCTAGCTGCTCTAAACTCTATATACTCTTGAAAGTCATTATAGGTGGCACTTCCATTAACTAATAGATCATAAATTTTTTGACGAGCTTTTGCTTTTGCTGAAACATCATTAGGCTTAGGTGCCAGCTGTTTACTGTTAAAGGGTGAGATAATTTTGTTTTTAAAGCTATTAAAATTGGCAATAAAGTCGTCTGCAGAATGACCTTGCTGTTTTATTATCGTATTATATAAAACACGTCGCAGTGTATTATCTTTAAATATCCCTTTAGGCTGTCCTCTTTTGAAAATTTGATTATAGTCGTTTTCTGTTATTGAGCCGTTTCTTAAAAGTGTTTCGAATTCATTCTTGTTATGTTCAAATAAAAGAAAATTTTCAATAATCAAACTAAGCGTACGCTTTGATATCTTCATTATGCAACCTGTTGAATTAGTTTATTATATATATATAATAAGTAGCTTAATTACCTGTACTTCCGAACCCACCACTAGATCTACTTGTTGGCGTTAATTCATTAACTTCTTCAAAGGTTATTTGTGGGTATTTTATCAACATAATCTGGCCTACTCTATCTCCAATAATATACTCATTTTTTGATCTAGAAAATTTTAGCATGATTTCCCCACGATATCCGCTGTCTATAACACCTACAGAATTACTTAATACCTGTTCAGTTTTATATACAGAGGATCTAGGAAAGAGCAAACCAACATATCCATATGGAATTTCTATTGACAACCCTGTATGATACGTTATGTGTGTTTCTGTGGTTTCGAAACCAATTGCTGTCAAGTCTAATCCGGCATCACCAATTTTTGCATAACACGGAATGATAGCGTTTGGATGTAGTTTTTTAATTTTTACTTTCATTTCAGCCTCTTTTTATCTAACTAATGTTGGATTGAATTGTTGTGTACACCTTACGAATGTAGTACATTTACTTAAGTGCTTTAAAGATTCTGCACCGACATATGTGCACGTAGATCTTAATCCGCCTAGAATGTCTAAAACAGTATCTTGGACATAACCTTTAAAAGGTATTTCAACTGTCCTTCCTTCTGATGAACGATAGCTAGCCACGCCACCAGAATGCTTAGTCATCGCAGTATCTGAAGACATTCCATAGAACTGGATAGATTGTTTCCATTCGTATAAAGGACTTCCGATTTCACCCATAGAGTTGTCTTCATACTCACCTGTTTTGTAAACTCTTGACTTGATTACCCCGTCACCTTCACTATGACCCGCTAGCATGCCACCTAGCATAACAAAGTCAGCCCCGGCAGCAAATGCCTTTGCAACATCACCCGGGCATGTACAACCACCGTCTGCTATCACATGTCCTCCAAGCCCATGGGCAGCATCTGCGCATTCTATGACTGCAGATAACTGAGGATAACCAACGCCCGTCTGTATTCTTGTTGTACATGCTGATCCTGGTCCTATTCCAACTTTTACTAAATCTGCACCGGCTAGTATTAATTCTTGTGTCATGTCAGCAGTTACTACATTGCCGGCAATGATATTAATATCCGGGTAATCATTTCTAACTTTTCGAACAAAATCGACAAAGTGAGATGAGTAACCGTTCGCAACGTCTATGCAGATCCAGTCCAGATTATTTGAAGCTATTATTTCTTTTGCTTTATCATATTCTTTTAAATTCGTACCTACACTTACAGCAGTAAGCCTTGGATCACCTATAAAACAGTTTTGCCATTCTTTAGCTGTTTGGTGTTTAGTGATGCATGTAAAAAGATTAAGTCTAGATAGAGCGTATGACATGTTAAATGTACCAACGCCATCCATGTTTGCTGCCATTATCGGTATACCTTGCCACGTCTGCAGGCTGTTTCGAAAACTATAGTTTCTAACTAAGTTAACTTCTTTTCTACTTTTAAGAGCACTTCTTTTAGGTCGTATTAATACATCTTTATAATCTAATTTTATCTCATTATCAATTCTCATTATTTGTCTCCAAAAGGTATTTTTAATTGCATTGATTCTTTAAAAAAGTCGAGTCGAGCTTCTTTTTCTTTGACGCGACATGAATCACATCTAACACTTAACCAGCTACTACCGGTATTTAAATTACCCGGACTACCGCATAACTCACATGTGCAAGAAGACATTGAACTAGCAAAACTAATCGCTTCTCTGACTTTAGCGCTCACGACTTCATTAGACGGATATTGATCCAAGTAAAATCTAAGTGTACCATATTTTTCTTTTACTTGAACAGCTTCAAGCGTCGGTATTATTTTTTGTTTTTCTAAGTCAATATAATTCTGGTATTTTTTTATTTCTGACTTAGTTGTCGCTTTATTTGACCAGCCAGTATACATTTTAATATTCTTATGAGGCTCATCAATAAGATATTTTAAATGCATGCAAAGCACATCGATGATATTATACCATCCGTCACCGCATGCGATACCCCAGCACATTGCTGTTTCTTTCATTGATAAGTCTTTTTGTCTAAAAATATTAGGATAACTTTTGTAAAGTTTGTCTTGTAAATTTTTGTTCATTGGAGCTCCTAAATAATGTGACCTGAATTAATGACAAAATTCATTCTGCAAAAAGCATCTTGAATATTTAATTCCTTGTATACAACTGATGACATATGCTTTAAAAAATTAATGTCATAATACAGTGTGTCTTTAACATTAGATGATCTTAAAAAGAATTTACAGTCTAATGATTTTTCTCTTAACAAGAAGTGTGCTGTAGATATACACGTGTCTGAACTGTAAATAAATCTTCTGCTTTGCAGAGATTCTTTTTTATTATACTTGTTATTTCCTGAGATTTCATTTTTAATTTTATCTTTAATGTCAGTAACAATCGAATCATAATACTCAACCTCCTTATCATACAAAAGATCACCTTCATCTACATCATCAAACTTGCCATCATCAAATAAAGTAAAGTTTAAACCTACTACTTCATTGTCAGGTTTTGAATAAACTGCATTAACACAGTTTTTTTGTACATCTTTTGACGTGGCATTTTCATACTCTATTAATTTCCTAACAGTATACTTTACAACCTGATCATCTGCGATACCACTAATTTTTATAACGTTAGGTAAATCACTTAATTCATCTGCAGCCTCTGCAAACAAATCGTAGATCTTTTTAAGTGAAGTTATATTTTGTATTGGATCTCCACGAAGATTAAAACGTCGAGCAACCTCGTGCCACGTAGGCATTAAAATTATAATTACATTATTTAAATTGTAGAGCTCTCTTCGCAATTGCTCAACATGACGAAATGTATTGCGACCGTAATATTTTGCATGAACTAACATTGATAAAGCAGATCGATCTTGAATGTTCCACCTGTAATCTGATGATTTATGAATGTTTTCATAAAATGTTGTCTTTCCGGAAAGATCTGGGCCTTCTAAGAAAATATAATTTATTGGTCTTTTTAACAATTTTTACCTCTTTATTAACAGTTTATTATAATCTTTAAATTTAATATTTACACATTTTGAATTAATTCAATTTCTGTTGAATCCCCATGAACTATACAACCGTTACCTAGAAGTATATGCCAAGAATTCTCAGGAAGAAATTGCGCTTTTATTAAGATTCCAACGTGAAAGTTACTTTCTTTGTTAAGGAATGATGATGATTTTGCAAATGTCCATTTTACTAGATCACCTGACTTCATGATAATAATTTAACATACTTTATTAGATCTCGTGGTAAAATCTTGTGAGATCCGTCTCCCCAAAGTACCCAATACCCACGAGACGCCTTTTTAGTAACCATACCTACATGTTTTTCTAAGTCGCTTGATGAATAAAGTTCATCATTATCATAGTCAGCTGCTGTTGTATTCCACTGAATTAAAGAGCCTATTTTTAATTTCATTTGTTTATTTCCTGTGATAATTTTTCTTTTAGTTTCTCTAATATTACTAATGCATCTCGCAAGTTTACATCTTTATAATCCGGGTCATATGACAACCACTTTAAATCTCGACACATCTTATTAACTGTCAACCAGTCTCTTTGTGCATGTTTCATGATACCACCAAAGGTCTGACTTTTCTAGAGCTAGTTGAACAACCCCAGTTTGGGTCGTTTTTGGTTTCTGTCAGCCAGATTGTATATGGCTGCATGGACTCAGGAATTTCACCCCAGATTCTTAGCCATCCCGTGTTACTTTCATCATCTGTTATCTTAACCCGATAAAAGACTTTTTTGTTTTTTGTAATCTTTTTAATCCATTCAACAACGCAAAACCAACCTATGCTTTTTTCATGAGGTTCGAAAGCTAATACAGATTTAACGTTACTACCTTTTATTTTGTCCATCAGGTCATCAGGAAAAGCTAAGTCATCGCGAGTCGCTGAACACATGTCTTGATACATTTGCAACTTTTCAACCCGGTTCCAGTCTTCTGTTCCTTGCGTTTCTTCTATTAAAACAGGTAAATAAGGTTCTGCATCTGTCTTTTTTGCTTGTCGCAAAGTCATTCCGAACTTAGACTTTTTAAGCTTGTCATAATTATCTATAATAATATCATGAAGCTGTCGATGGTTTTTAATATCACCTTTCCACATTTCTTCTAAAGCGTCTAATGCTTCAACCTTACATAACGCAGAAAAGCCAGTCTTGTTAAGCTTTGAATGGTACCACTTTCCTTCTTCGTTATATAACATTTGGTCTAAAGAACTGTAAGGTCTGTTTGCCATTATTTCGCGAACAGCATTCTTACCCAATCCTTTAATTGAATTTAAAGGAGGGATAAATGCATTCTTACGTTCAGAATAATTCCAACTAAGACCAGATTCATTGACGTCATGTGTACTGATTTCGTAGCCCATTGCTTTGATTTCAGATATTGCTTTAGAAAGATTTTTTGGGTTATTGTTTTCTGATTCTAAGATTGTAGATAACCAGTCTGTCTCATAGTATGTGTGCAGCCAAGCAGCGTAGTAAGAGCCAAGTGCATATGCAACAGCGTGTGATTTATTAAAGCCGTATACAGAAAAGAATTCGATTCTTTCCCACAACTCTTGAGAAACATGTTCCGGAACACCGTTGATTTCTTTGGCGCCTTTTACAAATTTAACACGTGCTGCTTCTCGTTCTCCGCCTTTTTTACCCATAGTGTCCAACGACTTCTTTACTAGCGTCTTTCTAAGCTTATCAGATTCAGCTGGTGTAAAACCGCCTAACCTCTGTGCTAATACCATAAACTGTTCTTGGAAAGTAACGTGACCAAAAGTAGGACCTAACACGTCCTTAATAATCGGATGTGCATATACAATTTCGTCTGCTCGAGCTTTATCTTTAACATACTTTAAGTGAACGTTTGCTTTAAGAGGTCCCGGTCTGTAAATTGCAGTCAGTGCTGCTAGTTCAATAATTGCTGTGGGTTTTGCATCTTCACAAAAGCGACGTGCACCTTCAGCTGTAAATTGGAATATTCCTACTTTTCTACGCTGGTGGTATACATGTTTCCAGACATGTTCATCATCTTGTTCAACGTATCGACAATTTAGATGTTTATCAAACCAGTCTCTGATTTCTAGAAAAGTAGGTTCTTTTTTGTTTTCGCGAGTCATGATACGACGAATACAATTCTCTACATCTTTAAGAAGTGTCAAGCCTAGAAAATCAAACTTAATGAAACCATTGTCTTCTAGATTACGAAAGTTCATACCTTCTGTCCAGGGGGTTTGTAATTCACCGCGGACTCCAATAATCGGCATAGATTGTTCAAGCTCTTTTGGCGGACCGATAATGACTCCGCCGGCATGTCGACCTACAGATCTATTTTGCATAAACAAGGCTTCAATATGATCCTTTACTTTTGGATATTTTTCCATAAAAGTACGATATCCTTTTGAATAATTCATGCAGTCTTCATGTTTAAGAACAAATACAGATTTTTCTGTATTTGAATCACGCGCTTGTGACATCACTTCGTCCTGAAGTGGACCGGTCATTTTATTTACTTCGCCAAAGTCGATTTTATAGAACTTTGCGATATCTTTGACTAGTGATTTTAACTTAAGAGTATTGAAATTACTTACAGGAATAACAGCTTCGTTACCGTATAACTCACGGGCTGCATTGATTAGCGCATCACGATCACCTGCGTCAGAGTCGATATCCGGCCACGAAGTTCGATGTCGTCCTAAAAAACGTTCCCATAGTAAGTCGTACTTAAGTGGATCGACCTGTGTGATGCCAAGTAGGTAGTTAACTAAAGAACCACCTCCTGATCCTCGGGCTGCTCCGAAAAGTGTATGGTCAGCAGCTTTATGAAATACTTCATTCATAACCAAGAAGTAGTTTTCAAAACCTAGGAATTTAATGTCAGCTAGTTCGAGCTTAGCTCTGTCGACGTATGCTTGATCTGTGTGGAGTTCTTCTTTAACAAGCGCTGCTTTGACTTTTTTTGCAAGCTGCTGAAAAGCAGTCGCATCAGGCTTGTTGAAATCGGGAAGCTTAACAGAAGTATTAATCCAGCAATCCTCACACTTTTCCCAAGCAATGTCATATGTAACCTCAATTGAATCTTTGATTGTTTCTTCATATCCTTCGTAAGTATCCTTGTACTCTTCATAATGTCTAGTAAATTCATCCCACATTTGTGTTGCGTTTTTAGGATACAACTCACACTTTAAGTCTTCAAACTCCGGGAGTGGACTAGGGTTGTTACCCATCCATCCTAGCTTTTTATATAGTTCTCTTGCTTCCCACTTATCCTGCGCATAGTAATGAGAGTCAGGTGTTGAAATGCACTGGAGACCTGTTTGATCAGCATGACGAAGCAAGTGATGATTAACTAAATGCTGCTGCTTAAGTCTATTAAATTGTAGTTCGAGATAAAAATTATCTTCCCCAACAGCATCAACAAATCTATTAGAAAGGTAGTGAAGCTGTTGTTGAATTTGTTCGTCACCAATTTTAAGTGCATTACCTCGCATAATCCGGTTAGAATAGATACCGCCTAGACAGGCTGTTGAAACATTTAAACCTTTTCCGTACTTTTTAAGTAAGTCAAAGTCAATTCTAGGATAGCGATAGAAGCCCTCAGTGTATCCACGTTTAATCAAGGTAAAGAGGTTACGTAAACCTTCAGCATTTTGTGCAGTGATAACCAGATGATAACGTCGTTTCCATTCATCTTTACCTAAGTCAAATGTCTTTGTTTCTTCTTCGTTTTCAATAATGTGGCCGCCTTCGCCTTCTTCTTTAATTGCTTTTTGTTTTGCGGCAATTCTATCTAGCTTTGCCTGCTCATAGTCAATCTTCCAATCTTTAAGCGACGGGACAAAGTAAAATTCGCAACCGTATATCTGTCTATACTTTCTGCCGCTTTTTTGTATCTTTGTTGCATGCTTATGTGCATGTGCTAATCCAGATCCGTTTCCATGATCTGTTAAGCCCCAAGCGTCCATGCCGTTTTCTAGAACAAAGTCGATATGATCAGATGGGTATCCTAAGCCGTCAAAGACTGAAAATCCTGTGTGACCGTGAAGGCCAACAAACTTAGTAGGTGGTGGTATTAATAAACTCATAATGCTCCTTTTTGTTTTTATTATAACACATAAAAAAGCTGTTTACACGAGTTTATTATCCCATTTTCTTAATCTCACCTGACCATCTTTGATAACAACATAAGTACAATTGTCGACCCAGTCACCCGTATTGACATATGTCTTTATTTTTTCATTCTTATCAACCCATATAAGTACTTCTGGGTTATGTGTGTGGCCCATTATAAAAACGTCAGCTGATTCATTCCACTTAACAAGATCCCATATCCTTTTTAGTGTTCGCTTTTTTAATTGCCTGTTTGCCCACCAAGTTGTAATATCAATCTTAAGTATTCTTTCAATCATATCTTGAATTAGCGAAACAAACTGAATTCCGTATCTCCATTTTACAATTCCAGAATCATACTGATCACCGTGCTGCACTCTAAAATTGCGTGAATTATAGTTAAAATCGTAACTACGTGTAAATGTAATTCCAGAAATTGTCTTTCCGGAAAATCTCTCAAAGGCGTCGTCATGATTACCCACAACGTAGACTACTTTTTTATTTGTTTTTAAAACATATCGTATTACTTCTAATGATTCGAGAGTAAATTCAGGCCTTCTTAAAAACTCAATGATGTCACCAGCAAGGATTAGCTCGTCAAAATTGGTTGTTTTTAATAATTCAAGTAACTGCTTTTCTTTCGAATACGCGCTTCCTAAATGTGTATCTGATACTATTAATCGAATGTAATCTGTCGACTCTGCCATTAAACTTTTTCTGATTTAGCTAAAAGTGGATAACCCATTGAACGGGCAACATCAATACATTTGTCGGCCTTAGTTTCTGAGATTTCTTTACTATAAGGTCCACCAGCTATAGCCCTATCTTTTTGATGAACCTCCATCATGATAGCACTAGACTTATCAACACTATATCTAAATACATCCATTAAAATTATTACAACTAATTGCATTGGTGTAAAGTTATCATTATAAAAAACAACCTGATATTTTGAAGGAGGCTTAACTTTTTGCTTTTCTTTTTGTTTGTCAATTAAATCGACACCTGTGCCTCCTCCACCACTTTTTGATTTTTTCTTTTTCGACATATGTTACTCCTAAAAGTATTCAGTTAAATTAATATTTCTTTCTTCAGCTTCTTCTAGAAATTGAAGTGGGTTGTAACCTTCTGATTTAAGAATGCTTTCATATGACATCTTAATACCTTGTGCTAATGATATTCTTGGAGACCAGCCAGTATACTTTCTAACCTTTGCGGAACTCAAGATATGATTACCCATATATTCAGTTTGAGGAAGCCATTCTACTGTATTAGAGAAATCCTGACCGCATGTTATGTCCATCAATTCGATTATTTCACCGGTTACAATCGGTGTTTCTGCGGCAATATTAAAATCGTTGTTCCAACATTTTTCTTCATTAATGCAGGCGAAGACACCATCACAATAATCATTAACATGAAGATAATCTTTAATTTTTGTCGGATCTAAAAACATTTTGATTCTGTCAATACCGTTAAGTTTTGCATAAATAGTCTTTGCAATTAAAGAATTCATGTCACCTTCGCCACCGTATGCAAACAGAGGCCGAACAATCATCCATTTGTCACAATGTGATTTAACAATTTCTTCACCTGCCAACTTTTGGCATCCATAAAAAGTATGAGGTCCTCGATCTGAGTCTTCTAAAATTTGATGTTGTTGATATTTTTCTGTAGCGTAGATAACTGTAGTGCCCATATAACAAACAGGGATCCCACATTTTTTAGCAGCACGACAAATATTGAATGTACCTTGTACATTTGTTAGTGTTGATTCTTTAGCATTTAAAGCGACAACATCAGTCCCAACAACAGCAGCATTGTGTATGACAATATCAATATCATTTATTTCAAAAAATGATTGCCAAGCTTCTTCACTATTTCTATGAATACAAGGTTCGCCCTTGTCTGTTGTAAATTGTGAAACAAAAGCTGCTTCATCGTTTAACTCGTGTATACCTGATACAAATTCATGACCATGTAATTTTGCACGTTTTGCAAGATTTGTTCCAATAAAACCTCTTTCGCCTGTAATAAAAATACGCATATTTCTCCTTTTTTTTGTTTTTACTCATTTAACATAATAATTAGAATTAACAATATTTACAAACAAAAAGAGTCTGAATGAAAATTAAAAAGTCTAAATTAAACAAAGTTATTAAAAACTTTCTAACAGAAGGTTTTTTTGACTTTTTTTCA
>Ga0181377_1000373_pt1 | contig 16859 bp, 25 predicted proteins | sample LowvirmetaG_9_FD_130160 | JGI IMG/M metagenome (GOLD analysis project Ga0181377, IMG submission 130160) | Marine viral communities from the Subarctic Pacific Ocean - Lowphox_13 viral metaG | ecosystem: Environmental > Aquatic > Marine > Oceanic | place: Subarctic Pacific Ocean | collected...
GCGTGTTCATCCCATGACAAGTCTATCTGATCCTCTTTTGTCCAGTGGCTCGGAATACAAGCGTCTTTTATCTGATCCCTTAATTCCTGCTCACTGACCGCAATATAGCCCAAAACCTCGGGCTTATACTTTTTATTTGTGGCATTCAGCACCGCTTGCGCTGCACTGTCGGCGTCGTGCCAGCCTAAATCAATTACTACTCTGTATCGCATTGTGTTGGTTCTCCTAAGCAAGCGGGCGGATTGCCCCCTGCCCGTGCAATATGGGATATCTCTTACTGATCTGTCAAACAAAAAAAAGGCCCGCGCTATGGCGGGCCAAGTTGGGCAATCGTTGGGCGGGTTGTTTAACCCAGTGTGATCTTTGCGGCTTTCAAAACATCCTTCACAATTTCGGTCACTTCGTCGTCAATATCGCGCTCGGAAACAATTTCTTCAATCTCGGATTGGAAAGAACTCATGTCGAAATTGTAAGTGATATCCTCGCGGATATCGTCGAAGTGATCCGAGATATCAAAAGCCTTTTCTTTTGCTTTTAACTGCTCGGCAATTTCGCCGGATATCATCGCGCCAATCTGGTCTTTATGAAGTCGCCAAAAAGCAAGCCTGATATCATCCAACAACAAAGCGTTTTCGTTGTTAAAAGTGCGTTGGGTCGCGGCATCCTCTTTTGATTGCGAAAGCTCTTCGCGCAAGCGGGCAAGCTCAGTATCCCGCCGTTCGATCATTTCACGCGCCTCGCTCAATTCGGTTTCGTTGGTGTAGTCTGTTTTTGCTAGTTCCATTTTTTGTTCTCCAAACAAAGTTAAGGGGCAAGGTTTCCCCTGCCCCAACATGCGCTATTGTAAAGCGCAAATCAAGATAAAAGTTTAAGCGGCAATCCGGTTCCAATCTCGGGCGTTCATATTCAACAGCTGACCACCTCGACGTTGCCAATCGTCGGCGTGATCGATGTCGCTGGTGTTGGCTACGGCTGTGACAGCATTGATCAGCGTTGCGCGGGATAGTGGGCGGTCGTTCTCGTATCCGGCCTGTCCAATTGTAGACATAAGACCATCTAAAACGTTCGAGGTTTCTTTTTTGGTAAGACGCATAACAGTGCCCAGATTGTTGACCGTGTCAGCAACACTAAAATCACCTTCGATCACGTCGGCGGCTGCTGCTTTCATCTTATCTAAAACTTGGTCAAACATCTCGCGGCTGCTGTAGGCGGATACCAGATCACGCAGTTTTAGATTTAATGCGCGGTTGTCGGCTTCCTGCGCTTCCCCTGACAAAAGGCCCCAATCGTCGCTATCCCGCGCGCTGGTGATATGGCTGCTCCGCGTTTTGTTTTCGGTTTGCATGCCATTTAGACACGCAAGTGTCCAAAACAACTGATAAGCCGTGACTGATCCCTGCCCCGTTTCGCTGTTAGAAAAGCCTACCCCGTTCGCCATTACATCTGACACGTTGGCACCTGCCCCAGTATGAACAAGCGATTTAAAACGCATATACAACTTGCTGTCGCTAATATTAGCTTGAACAACCTGCAACTGGCTTTCGTTTTCCATGATAGGCGGCAATACAGTTTGGAGCATGTCGTTATTGTCATAAGTTTTAAAGCGGTCGGACAATAAAGCGCGGGCGGTGCCGTTGGTTTCGTCTGTATCCAGAAAAGTACGGAGCATTTTTCTTTTAGGCTCTTTCTGAAAATGAGCATTGATTAGCGTATCAAACTCAGCGGGATAATGATCTTGCAAGCGTCGGGCGGTTCTAGTTTCAATATCGCAATGCGCGGCTAGCTGTTGGAAGGCAACCGAATTGATATCAAGGTGCCGCGTTGGTTCGCCGCCTTTTGCTTCGATCACTAAAGCGGGTCGGTTACTTTCGGGGTCGGTTACTTTCTGCAAGTCGTTTGTCGGGGTCAAAAAGTCCGCCTTGCGGGCGGCTTGCTCTTGGACCTTTTGCATTAACTGGGTCAAGCTTCCGTGCGTGTTCTCAATCGAATGTGACATTGTGTAAGTCTCCAAAAAGTTAAAGGGCGCGATTTCTCGCACCCCCTACATATAGAAACCCGCATATATAATCAAGCGGAAATTTCTAAGCGTCTATTCTTCGCCAATATCGCCCGCTATATGGTGCCGGATTATTGAACGCGGGGGCAGTCCAGAAACAAAACGGCGCAATTTGTCCCCGTCGGTTTCGTCTTGTTCTTGAGCGGCTGTCGCAGTCCAGTGAAGCGCGACGTTTCCCCCACTGGCATAGCAACCGCCCGCTGTATCTGGATCGGACGCTTTCTTTTTACTCGCGCCGTGTGCCGTAAATCCAATTGCAAAAGTTCTTTCAAGCCTCGCGCATAATGGATCGCCATTGCCGCAATCCGCACAACTAAAGTTTTTGATTGTTTCGGCAGGACACCGGACAACTAGGGCACCTTCAACAGATTGTTTCTTTTTACCCTGCCAAAACTTTTCGCTAACGGTCACAACACAAGGCACCTTAAAGCGCATAAACTTTGCCGCGATTTCTGCAGTCTTTGCGCTGTAATTTATCACAGTTTTATTTGCCGCAAGTTTACGTTTCCAGTGCAGGGGAGAAAAATGCGAATAGGTAAACGATACACCTTTGGCTGGTCGGGCATCTAATACCGCGTCAAGATAATCAACATCAATTTTTGACGCGCCGCAACCGCTCGGGTTAAGTTCACAACTGGCGGGACAAGTTCCGTAATTGCTACCGTGGCCCGCTCTATATGTGACAGCGATTCCCCGCGTCTTTTTTGCGCGGCTATATTCTACAGTTTTTAGCATGTGTTCTCCAATACATATAAACTCCCATATCTATAAAAGAAAAAAGCCCGCGTGTAAAGCGGGCAGTTTCTAAAGTATTATCGGCGGCGTTTTCGCGTTGGTTTTTTGCGGTTCGCTCTCTTGCTCAGTTCCTCGTAATCGCTGCCATAAAGCAATCGACCTATCAATTCAAAAATAAACATCGGTTAGGCGTTCTCCCTCTCTTCAGTGGTTTTTAATTCCAGTGTTATGTTGCGGTTAGCCTGATCCACAAAACGTCTGTAAATATCTTTCTGGAACTGGGCCTTAGTTCGAGTGTCCGCATTGGTGTGCAATCCGACGTGGCTTTTTACATCCTCTGCCGTGATCGGTCGGCCTTTTAAATCTCTATCTAAAAGCCAAGCTCCGTGGATCGTTTCAATAGCGTGACAACGAACGTAAAACTCTTCCCAATTCTTTTCTGTAATCGCGTTTAAGCCAACCGACATAGTGCCCCAGATTAAAGCACTGGTAATAGGCCAGACGGCGTCGTCTTTGTAGTCGGCTTTAACGCCGCATAAATCGTAGTTTAAACTCATAGCATGTTCTCCATTTACCTAACCCTTAGAGTATATGCGATTATATGGGACAAATCAAGTCGAAAAGAACGGGCCAATCAAAAGGATTTGTCCCTTCATACACGGGATCGGTCTTTAGGCCGTCTGTTTTGACCGCGATTGCCTGATCAGCACGATACAAAAGAACGACAGGCTTTTTTCCCCACTTCTGATGCTGCTTAACCAGTATCCAACTGCTGCTGTGTCGGTGCCTCGTTAGCCAAGAAACTTGGTGCGGGCTTAACCGTACCGCATTGGCCCTGCAAAACTTTAATTCTACAAAATGAAATAGCCCGCGTTCATCGCAAATCATAAGGTCGGGTATGCCCTGACCAACAGAGTTTTCTATTCTAGTCAAACTTAGCTGGGGCCTAACCTTTTTTGCGGCTGTCCTCAACTGTTGATAAAACGCCGCTTCCGTCGGAATCTTCGGTTGGGGTAATGTCGATAATGTCTGAGCCATTGGATTCCTTTAGTTCCTTCAACGCTTTCATCACCTCCTCTTTATCCATATTGTCGATACTGCCGTGTCTGATCTCCGCCTTGCTAACGTATATATCACCCTGCGCCTGTCCCCGTCTATACTCGGCTTGTACCGCGGCACTGTACGCCCCGTTTTCGAGGGCCACGTCACGGATTTTCTGCAAGTCGCGAACGTGTCTGCTATAGTTGATGGCAAAACGTTCATCCAATTCGTTTCGATACCGCCGGATAGCTGCCACAACGTGCGGGCATTTGTGAGGGTTGGTCAACTCATATGCACGGGTGTGGGCTGAACTCTCGGGGTAGCCCGCTCGAATAGCGGCTTCCTTGTAAGTTATCATACCGTCGTTGCTTACAAGCTCTTTTACAAAAAGCTCTTGTTTACGCGTCAAAGGGCTGTCCGCTGTCTTATACTTCGCGCCTCGGGGGTCAGAACGGTTGGCCTCTTTATCCACGGCTAGTCCGGTATGCTTTCTAGGGATGGGCCTCGCTTTAATCCTCAAAGGCTTGGGGAGTTTTGCAAGATCAGCGTTTGTTTTTCTGGGCACGGTTCTCTCCACTGCAAATAACTATACAATACCTTTTAGCAACATATAGTATACCCCGCCAGAAAAACTTTCGTAACTTTTTTCGTGGGGATTTTGGCTTAACGCAGAAGGCTGCTTAAGCGTTTTGGTCAAAAAAGTGCCAATGTAACACCTATCTTTAGTATGGAGTTACAAAATAAGTTACGCTTTTTTGCCCTTTTTTTGTTTGATTACAGACGTGTAACTTTGTTTACACCTGTAACGCCTATATTTTTCGTTTTTTTTTTTTTCATTTTTCTGGGAGGGTATACTATAGGCGTTACAAACGATACAGGCTCCCGCCTAAATTAAGACGAGAGCCTGATCCGCGATCCTGCCACCACTATGTCAAAGTGGCCTACCGCGTGAGAGTGTTAAGCGACCGCTCCCTGCGCTAAGACGGGTTAAAACCCCAAAACCCGCCCTATTCGATTAGATTGATTTCTTTTGGTGGTTCTCCCAGTTCGAGCCGGATTATTATTCTGGGGTGGAATGTGTTTGTTCTGTCCGCCCAATGTCTTTGCACGGCTGTTTCGTACTGAAACGTCATAACGTCCCCTGCTTTGGCGCGTCTTGTCAGCCCTTCGACGGACAGGAGCTTATCGCCCCGCGGTCGGCGGTACAATCTTATTTGTGTTGGTGTATATTCGTGACCATCGTCGTAGTGCGCCAGTAAAACGTTTTTGCCCCCGTTTTCTATGAAGTCGTATCCTAGTGTTGGGTAGCAGTCTCTAACGAACGCTACGACGCTTTTATTGGCGTCTATGATGCTTTTGTTGAGCATTCGTTGTGTGATTTTTATTCGGGCTTTCATAATAGTTCTCCATAATTGCTCTTAGTTTTTTTGTCATATCTTTAGACAACTCTTTGCCGTCATTAAACGGAGTGTCTTTTTCTATTGTTACGAGTGAGGTCCGCGTCCGCGAATACCATTCTTTTCTGTCGTATTCATAACTCAGCACCACGTCGTGAAAGTCGTGTCGGTGCATATAGTAATCGACGTAAGCGGTTCCGTGGAAGCATTGGATTGTCCACGGCCTAGAAGTCTGGTTCATATTCTTCTCCCACGGCTATAGCGGCTTTGATGCTGTTCAGTGTTTCTGTTGCTTTTTGGATGGCCCGTGATCCGCGATCTTCGAACCAGCAATCGTCGAGTTGACGCTCCGCTTGGAGCAGGGCGTCTTCGATGTGTTTGGGTTTAGTCCGCATTATTGTTATCTATCAGTCTCTGATTTTTTTCTTCGTAGAGTTTATTCATGGCACTGACGGCGGCGTCTTGTTGGTTTTCGGTATAGATTTCAGTTCTTATATCGGGGTTGTTTGATACGTCTGAAAAGATGAAGTATGCTTCAAGCAGCATTTCTATTTCGAGGTCTGTTAGTTTCATGTCTGTTCTCCATTGAGTTGGGGACTTGGTGTACCGACCAACTTTTCCCGCACTACATAGAAGCGTTTGATTTCTTCTTTTGAAAGGCCGCTGTATTCCCATCCGGTGTCTGTGTGCTGGAGGTCCGCCTCATAATTATCCAGAGCATCGCTAACCGTTCTAATCTCAGCCTCGGTTAGTTTCACCGTTTTTATTTTGTTGCGGTCATATTGTTTACTACGAAGTGCCATGTCTGTTCTCCATTGGGGTTACTCTTACAGAATACCACAAGTATAGAAGAAAGTCAAGTGCGACAAAGTGTCACACCCCAGACCCGTTGTCCGTGAACCCATTCGCTTATCACCAGCCCCAAGCGCCTTAATCGTCTAAGGTAGTAGAGCGCGGCATCTAGTTTCATTTTGGCCCGCTCTGCCACTTCGAGGTCCGTGAGCCACGATCCTTGTTTCATCACTTCGATTATGGTTTTAAATCCAGTATCCATCATTACGGAGGCTCCTGACGTATCTGTCCAGTTCTTCTGCGGCGGTCCAGTAGTTTTGGTTGGCGTTGGGTAATGGTTCTTTAACGAACCGCGCATCTTGGCATCTATCGACTTCTTGTCGGAGGAACTTTAATTCGGCGTGTTGTGCGGGGTTAAGTTCTCTTTGGATGCGTTTAATGTCTTCTTCTTGCATAGTTCTATTTCTTCCCGTTGTTTTTTGATTATCTCGAACTGTTGTTCCAGTTCTAGGAATTGCTGATCTATTTCGGAGAACAGTTTAACTGCGTCGGGCATTGCTAACATCCTCTCTTACTTTATCCAGAAACTTGATAGCGTCTCTGTTAGCCACTCTGACGGTACGGGCGTGTCCATCATCCAGATTTATGCAGCGCACGATTTTGGGCAGCATATCGTCCCAATCGCCCTGCATACCGTATGACCAGATCATGTACGCAATCAGGGTAGACATTTCATCTGGGTTAAGCTGCGTTGGGCAAGCCTCTATAATGCCCTCTGCCACTTCTGATAGGTGATTACTCATAAAAGCTCCTCCTGTCCTTTAAACGTGATTTGATAGCGTCTGGCGCGACCTAGAACTTTCTCTATTGGGGAGTTTGTTTCCGCGGCGGCTTCTTCCAGAGTATAACCTTTTTGGGACAATTCCAGAAGTTTTTGTGCGGCGAGTGAGCGGTTAATTTCCGAGAGCCGCGGTCCGCCGCCTTTGATTTTATTTTTGACGATACCGTAGTTAGGTTTTTGGCCCTCGTAGGGTTCCAGCATCTTGGCGTTTTCTATTTTCGCTAGGGTCTTCCACTGTTCCAGTGCGGTCATAGTTCCCTCCCAGAAACCTTTTAAGCATTTGCATCATAGCCATTGGGGACTTGGCTTTAACCAAGTCCCGCAGCTTTCTGTTTTCTTCGCAGACGCGTTCGTACTCGTCGCGGTGGATCATGTTCAGTGCCTCGTTTTCTGGGATTCTTTTTGCCCTTCTGCAGACAGGGTATCCCAATCTTTAATCATGTACGGCAGATCGTTTGCCACGCAGTATCCGGTCAGGGTGTAAATCGCCAACTCATTCATTTCTGGTTGAATAACGAGTAGGAGGTTTTTGGCGTCGTTATCCCTGTCAAGTAGGCGCATAACAAAGTCACTTTTTTCCTCGTCTTGCCACGCCATACAACCGTCATCGGTTGTTGCGGCGCACGGTCCGACGATAGCGGACAGGTAGCTTATGTGCCAAGCTTTATCGCTCATTCAATTCTCCAAACTCTGAAGCCGCCGCTATGGTGTAAGATGCTTCTCACGGTTACTTTGATCCCGAGGCTTTCTGCTTTTGAATAGATACCCGCTGGCGCGGTTACATCTGCAACGTGGAAACTGTCGCCAACTTCCAAATCCTCTAGGATAGCGAACTTCCCTTTCCGCTGTGACGCGGGAAGGGGGATGTTTTTTTCTATCTTATAACTCATTCGGCAGCAGCCTCGCGGATCACGCGGCGAACGTCTGAATGGAGGTCATCTAGAAAGCCGCTGGATATTTGGATTTTGCTTTGATGTTTCATGCGGCGTTCAATCAGATAAACGCCTCGGCAGAACTTATCGTTTGCTACGACTTTACCGCTAGTATTTAGCTTACCGTTTGGAAACATGATTTGTTCGCGGTAATTTAAATACATGGAAGGCCAGTGGTAGTCTTTATTGTTCTGCAACATTTCAAGCACCGAGATAGCTTCATAATCGGGCAATACCCGCCTGTGAACACAGTACGCCATTGCGGCCTTAAATTGAACAGAATTAAAGCACCGATTGTTTTTTACCCAGCGGGTGTTCTGATCAAAGTGGCGCAGGATATCTCCCATGTAAGTATCCGCGATCCGCGATACGACGGCTTCATCTTTAAGCCGTCCATCAAGGCCCGCGCAGCGCATGAGGTAGAGTATGGGCTGCACTATGTTGCTTTGGTTTAATCCTGTAATGTCTGCGATTGATCGGGCTTTGCCGAGGTCCAGAGACGCGTACAGTCTTTGGCACTCTTCCGGCGACTCTACACGGCATTGCACCACTACACCTTGGTCAGCGAGAATTACAGCCATACATCTATTTTGACCGTTATATAAAATACCGTCTGTATCAATTAGAATAGGCGTTTCCATTGCGTCTACAACCCAGCGGCCTTGTGTGATCTTCGCTGCGAGGTCTTTAACGTGTTGATCTTTAACACCTCTGTGTATTTTACGGTTTTTATACCAGTTATTACTAAGCAGTTCTGTTGCGGCTGCTTTATCAAGAAAGCGTGACTCAAGCATGTTTGTTCTCCTTTGGTTGAGTAAAGCTAAGATAAACCAACTATACGAGATAGTCAAGTACAAATAATAAATACTTGAATAGACCCTTAGTCTTAGGTTTTTTAAATCCGTCACGTTAACGTCGTTAGCGTGATTAATTGGACAAGAAAAAACCCTCACCGCGGGTATTTCGGTGAGGGTTCCAATGTTTATTGGAGAACAAACATTAATATCTCATGAGGAGATACGTATTACATACGCGATAATATGGGAGTGGTCAAGCTTCTTCGTAGTGTTGCTTGAGCTTATTTCGGACGGACTTCAGTTTGCTGTATTGGTCAAACATGAAGCGTAGCTGTCCGCTGATTGTCCGGCCTTCGATAGCCGATAAAATCTTCAGTTCTCGGTAAACTTCGACCGGAACGAGGACTGATTTCCATTTTGTAGTATCCATCTTATGCGCCTTTGTGCGAGTTTCTGGGACTATATAGGATAAACACTTGATACACAACAAAAAACCCCCGCCTTGCTGAACCAAAGCGGGGGAGTTGAAGAGCAGACTATACCGCTTCGCCCCATGACGGACCCAACTCAACGTCACAAAGGCTTGGCAACTCCAACGGTACAGCATTTTGCATGATTAATGCAACCTTTTCTGCCTCTTCTCTGGACGTTACTGACATAGCCAGTTCGTCGTGTATTTGCAGCATGGGCAGATAGCCTTCTCGGTACAGATCGACCATAGCTTTCTTGGTCATGTCCGCGGCGGACGCTTGGATCAGCCTGTTGAGGGCTTTGTAGGTGTACGCTCTGACCAGCGGAGTGTGCTTGCCGTGTTCTAACACCGCTTGCTCGAACGGCAGTGCTTTAAACATTCCAAACTGCTTTGGTTCCCACAACTCAAACCGACACTTCCGGCCCAGTAGGGAACGCACATGGCCTCGGCTTCCTTTCTGACTAAGGTGACTTTGTACGCCCTTCATCAGTTCTTTCACAAACGGCACCCGCTCATGGTACTGGTTGATTAGGCTTCTGGCCTGTTCCTCGGGCAGATCAAGTTCAATCGCCAGCTTACCCACGCCCATGCCGTACATAATACCGAGGTTCACGGTCTTCGCTTGTTTACGCGGGATGCCCGCCATTTCTGCCACCATCGTATGGAAGTCGGTCCGCGGATCGTCATTGTAGCTTTGTATAAACTCTGTGACGCCCCCTAGCACTCTGTTTTGGCTTTTACCAAATACGTGTGCGTAGTGAACCAAGATGCGCGGTTCTTGTTGGGAGTAATCTATAGCGGCCCATTGTTCGCCTTCTTCTGGCAGAAACAGGGACCGGATCATTGGTCCTATCTCGGGGTCACGGGCGGGGATTTGTTGTAGGTTTGGGTTATTCATGGAGAACCGCCCTGACACTGTACCGCCGTCATCTGATCTGATTTGGTTTATGTGGCTGTGGATACGTCCATCTGAGTTACAAAAAGTCAGGATGTTGTTAATGAACGTGCCTGACGTTTTGTTGAGGTTTCGAGCTTCTACGATAAGTTTAGGTAACTTATCGGGATGTTCTGACAGGAACTTCTTGGTAAAGGACGGAGAGCCCTTTTCTGTTTTAAAGTATTCTATGTCCATTTTATCGAAGGCTTTGGCAATGGACGCCGCGGCCCAAATTTCTATGTCGCAGCCGGAGATACGTTTTATTTCTTTGTGGACTTCTTTCTCACGCTTTAGGATTGCGTTCCGCGTTATTTCTGCTTTGTCCATATCGACGCGAATACCGCGCCATGTCATGTCCACAAGGCAGGGCAGGAGGTCCAGTTCGAGTTCTGTAACGCCCTCAAGGTTTTCCTGTTTAATTTGTACAGACAGGTAGTCCCACAGTTTAAGCGTAATCTCTGCATCGTTCTGTGCGTAAGGCCCGACAAACATTGCGGGCATCTTCCACATTTCTGCTTTGGCATCGAACCCAAACTCCACCGCGGCGGCGTTTAATAGTTTTTCTGATTTGGCTATGCCTAACAGTTCGTAGCAGAGGTTGTTGAGACTGAAGCTTCTACGGTTTTCATCAAGCAGGGACGCCACAACCATCGTGTCGATCACACGGCCCTTTACATCAAAGCCCATGCGCTTGATCCAGCCGAGGTCATACTGAGCGTTGTGCATTACTTTATCTGCGGGGCAGTCAAATATCTTTTTAAGCCACTTGTTAACCTGCTTTTCGTCTAGGTTGCCGCCGCCTTGGTGCCTGATGGGGATGTATCCGGCCCAATCTGTAGTTGCCACGGCGTATCCCACCACTTCGCCGTCACCTCTAGCCCATCCGGGGCCCATCTTTTTAAGATTGGGGTCTTTGGTTTCCACATCGATAGCGATTGTTTTGGCGTGTGTTAGGTCTGGCAGTTCGTGTGGCGGCACCCATTCGGATAAAAGGGACGCGCTGCCTACTGTTAGATTACTCACTTTTTTCTCCCGAAAACGACCCACCGATTGCGCTGTATCCGCACTTGTCGATCCATGAGTCTTCATGGTCTAGGGTGTTTAGTAGTCTTGCTGTTTTAACCCAATCCATCATAAGCGCAACGTGCTGCGCGGTTAGGTATCCATGCGAGGCTATTGCCCCGTTTAGAATGACGTTCCACCCTGTGGCGATACGGTCAAAGTTTTCGAGCGCGTCACCGTAGTCTTTTGCACGGTTGCCTGTCACTAACTCTGCACTTTTTTTTAATATTTCTTCTTTTTTCATTCATAAACCTTTCCATCGGGGGAAACTCCCCCATTTTCTGTTTCGGGCAAATAAACCAGAAAAAACGACTGACAGTTGGGGCAGCTAAGATTAGTGACCATAATGAACTCTTCATTATCTTCACAATCGTGATCCCCGCCCCAAATTAATTCTGTCCCACAGTGCCAACAGTTCATCGGAACAAATTGCTTTCCCATTCAGTAACTTCGTGGATATGCGTGTGTTTACAGGTAGGCTTTATTTTCCCTATCTTTGTAATCCAACCATATTGCTTTAAAACACGAACCATAGAACACCATACGTTATGGTGATGCGGGTCAGGCATACCTTGTTCTCTGCAAAAAGCGCACAAGTGACCCCCCTCTAAATACCTATTCTTCTTTAAGAATTTAACCGCGTTCTCAAAGTACTGCTTTTTCCAAGCATCATCTGCAGCCTCAAAGGCTCGTTCTATTTCTGTTTGGATAAACTGTTCTCGGCTCATATGTCGTAACTCCTGTTTAAGTTTTCACCTTCGATAATAAATAAACGCTCTCGGGTCCGCGTGACGGCAACGTAGAACACGCGGTGCATGTCGTCGGGTCTTTCGGTCATATCTTGTTGAGCCGCTGCGCTAATGTCCGAGAACACTACAACGTTGTCGGCTTCTCCGCCTTTGGTGCCGTGGATCGTGGACACTATGATACGGGGCGTCCCGTTAAACCGTTCTCCGCGTCGAAGCAGAGCGATTATATATGCCCTGTCTTTTTCTGGCAGACGGTCCATAGCTTCATGCCAAAGCATATCTTTTGTTGCGAGTAGCCCGTGGTTAACATTTAGGTCTTGTATGTTAACCATCTCGGCGTCTTCCAAACCTTTGATGCGCTTAAAGCCCTTTTTTATTCTTTGACGGGCACCGGACGCGGACATGTATTCATAGATGTTTCGCGCTGTTTGCCCTGTAACGCTTTGGCCTTTACGCAGTTGCTCCCACCCGTTTACCGCGTCACTGATCTTAGCGGAGATGGACCGTGAGCCGCGATATTCGAACAGGTAACCGAAGGACTTTAGGTACTGCGCCACGGGTTCTAGCATATATCCGGCTTGCGCCATTATAAGCCAAGAGCCTTCTGACAGGTCAATGTCCATAATATCTCGGTAGTATCCGACTTCGCCAATTTCTTGTCTTGGTTCGTAATTCTTTACGACGCGCCGTTGAATGCGTTTGACTATGCCTTCTGCCACTTTGTGTACGCTGTAGGGGATGCGATAGGATTGGCTTAGTGTATCTGATCCGCCGTCGAGGTTTATGAATGCGTCCACGTCGGCTCCGGCCCAACGGTAGATAGCTTGGTCATCGTCACCCGCGACATACATTCGTTTGGATCGTTCATCTAACAGGTGGGCAATATCCCACTGCATTGGAGAGAGGTCTTGCGCCTCGTCCACAAAACAGAGTTCGAAGTTTGGACAGAAGTTGGAGCCTTCTATTACAAAATTCTCCAGCATGTCTGTGAAGTCAAATTTGTGCCGGACCTGTTTGTATCTACCAAGGCAGCTATCGACGTAATTTATCTCGTTCCATGTAAGATGTGTGTTGCTCATGTCGTATTGTTTACGCAGAGGCACTTTTCTAAGACGCGCCAGATTTATTAAACCCAGAATTGGATCAGACGCTTTCATCATGTCTGGCAGATCATCATCAAAATTAACGCTTTTGGTGGTTACAAGATGTACGCCCATACTTTCCGACAGTTCGCGGTAGTCCGACGGCTGCATTACTTGTTCGGGGCTTATGTCAGACAGTGACAACGCTAGGCTGTGAATAGTACGAAAGAAGTACAGGTCCTTTTTGGGGTCCAGCTTAAACCGTGCAGCGGCGCGTTCTTTAGCTTCTTCTGCTGCTTTTCTGGTGAAGGCTAAGAAAGCAATCTTGGTTGGCTCTACTCCGCTTTGCAGGGCGTCATCAACCTTATTGAGTAGTGTTGTTGTCTTCCCCGTCCCCGGAGGTCCGAATATCCGATACATTGTTTGTCTCCCGAGTGTATATCTGATGTACCCGCTGCTTGGTTATCCCAAACCATTTAGCAACAGCGGTCTTGGTCACTTTCTGTTCGTCAATCAGACGGACAATTTCTTTGTTCCGCATTTCTTTTATTACGTTGTCAGTCAAAACGGACTCTCCTGCGCTTGAAACTGTGGTGTACTTAATTCTATATCACCGTTTTCAAATGCTGGCACCTTCCATAGACGTACCACGCGACCTTTTATTCTAAGCAAGCAGCTTTCTCCTGTCACCTCGCGCAGACGCTGGGCTATCTTGTGGGACTTATATTCAAAGAACTTGTTCTTCTTTAAAAATCCTTCGAAGTCCTTGAGCCTAAAATATGTGTAACCCTCTTCCTCATCGGTCCACGGACGGCGAAGCAGTATCTCTTCCCTGTCTTTGGCCTGTTGCATGTGGCTACAGAACTCTTCTAGGAAGTCGTAGAACTGACCACCCACTGAGGCGTCAACGGACACTTCTATTATGGCGCTTTGGTTTTCGGTCATTTCACGCATCATCGCGCTGATCCGCGCTTCCCACTGTGCTTTAGCAACGCTTCGCGGCATGAAGTTAATTTGCTCCATACAGGCTTTTTGAAATAAGGTTTGGTTCATCAGGCCGTCAGTATCCAGTTCGACAGGTTCACTGTTTACGTCCATAAACCACACGGGCGGTGTTGAGTTGTACTTACGCAGGTTACCCACAGCGGCATTTTGAGCCGCGGCACCGATACCAAACTTCATGGTCTGGCACAGTTCTTTGTTGCAGTGCGCGTTGATGGGCGCGTCAGAACATTTGTACGAGTAATCCTTTTTGCCAACTTGCTTTGCAACGACGTTTACTTCTGGCAGCGGCAAGGGCGGGTCTAAAAACTGGGTGTTGTATGTCAGTATCTCTGTCTCCCAGCTATCGGGAAACGCTTTGCGTAGATAAATTCCTATGTTGTACAGACCGTTGTTTCTTCCGCCTTCGCTAATCAAAACCTTGGTAAGGTGCTGTAGGCAAGGCGGTCCGTCTGCAAGCGGTCCTTTCACCTGCGCGTCAGTCATCTGAAGTTTGACTATCTCCTCTGGCGTTTGCACATGCGCCTCGTACAAGCCGAAGAACTCTTCAAGCGTTGCTGACGTGCCGTCATCCAGAATGCCGTATCTCAGGCCGTCCTCTGCGTCGTAGTAAGGCAGGTTTAGAAAGTTACCTACGTCTCCGCGATCCAAGTGCAGCTTTACTTGCTTGGGGAATATCTCACTACCGCCATATCCGAGGGCCGCGGACAGGTGTGTCAGGACCTTCTGCATTTCCTTTGCTTCGATCCATTCCTTACAGAACAAAAAGCAGTGTGCGCCGCCGGACTTTGATCGACAGACAACCAAGGGCAGCTTCATGGCCCGTATTTTTTCTATAAGTACTTTGTGGTCTAGCGGGTACTGGTCAACGTCAATGCAGCCCCACTTGCAGCAATTATCCTCATTAATCGGGATGATGCCTACAGCGGTGCCTTTGCCGGACAGGTGCCCTTTCCAGAGTTTCGAGGTCCGCGGTTCCTTAATGATACTAGCCTTGCCAGTATTTTTACCGTTGGACTGAGTTTTTTCAACTTTGTACGTGCCGTAAGCCTGTTTCAAACCATCAAAGATGGCGGAAAACTTATCTACTGACATGGGGTCTTCCTTTGGGAAAGCGGGCCGCAGCATCAGCTACGGCCCTTGTGAAACTAGAACGGTACTTCGTCTGGGTTGAAGTCAGGCTTTGACGCCTCTTCACTTTGGTGTTTCACAACCACGTCCCCTGAAGCGATGCTTGCACGGAACTCACGGGCTCTGTTGTAGATGCCCTTGTCTTCTACGGGGCCAATGCGGGACATGTCCCAATTATGCCATTTGCCCTTACTGTTTTCTTCACTGACGGACTTTAGCAAATATACAGAGCTAAACCGCGGCGGTGTGAAGGGACCGTTCTTGCCGTTCATGGTGATTGAACTCATCATGGAGTTCCACTTACGACTTTTCTTGAGGCCCGTGCTTTTCATTGCAATGAGCGCCGTTTCCGCAGAGCCGTCTTCGTTAAGAACGATTACGAAGTGTTGGTGCGTTTCTTCGATGTACGATCCATCACCGCCTACAACCATGTCTTTATTGGTTTCACGGTCACGTTCGAACGGAGGCAGTTTGTCTGTCGGTTCAAACACCGCGATAGGAGCGCCTGAACCAGCGCCTCTGGGTGCCCACTGGATAAACCTGCGCTGATAGACGCACGGTATGACCTTAACGCCGTCTGCGCCCTTGTGGACGGTCTGGGAGACGGTATTGTAAATATCACCCTTCTTACCCTCAAAGTCGGGGTCATCTAACAGGCTGTCTAGCCCGCTAATCAGCTTAAGGAACGGTAGCGCCAGATCGTCTTGGCCCATATCCGATACGCCAACTCCGGCGTCCGCTTCAAACATACTTTGGTCAAACTCAACCATTTCTGTCTTCTCTGTCTTCTTAACTGCACCCATTATTTTGCTCCCCTAATAATGGCTCGTTGCCCAACGTAGGCTCCGAATAGTGTGTGCGGGAAGTCTTCTCCCGTTTCGATGCGCTCTTTAACAAACGCTTTTAGTGTACTCGCATGAATACTTTCGTTCTGGTCTGCCGGATAACCTTGCTGAGATGCGAACGCGTGGAACGCACTGGCTTGGTCATCCTCACCTCTGCCAAACTGGCAAGAGATAACGTTCTTGATAATGTCATCAAACCCGTTTTCGCGCAGCCATTCGTATGCTGCCGGACGGTCTTTGACGAGGATGCTGGCACCGTAGGTCGGCTTGACTTCTACTGTACTGCCGTCATCCAAAGAGAACTTAGACAGCCCTAAGTCAGCCATAGTCGAGGGTAGGTCCTCGTCTGTCAGCTTCAGTAGTGCTTGCTTTTCGTCTTTAAGTTCCCGATCAAGCCGTTCAACTTTATCTTGTTGATACTTGATCTTTCTAGCTAGACCAGCCACAGTGTCTAAACCTGCGTTGTCCAGCGTTTCGACAGAAGAGAGAGTTTTTTCAAAGTCCTCTTCCATCATGCCTAAAATATCGTTCATCTAGTACTCCTGTTTAAAAGACCCTTTTTACGGCCTTGACAAACACCTATATACATATAAGATATATGGCAGTCAACCCCGTAGGAGAACAAATGTTGGAACAGATAGATTACGATTTTAAGACGCAGCCCTTCAACCATCAGCGTGACGCACTAGAAGAGTCTTGGTACAAAACGTACCACGCGTACTTCATGGAAATGGGCACTGGAAAATCCAAAGTCGCCATAGATAATATAGGTGTACTATATATAGAAGGTGACTTAAACGCGGCACTAATTGTAGCGCCCAAGGGCGTCTATGACAACTGGGTGCAGGGCGAAATACCCGCGCACTTGCCAGACAATATAAAGCGCAAAGTCATGCGGTGGACGCCCACCACCTCCAAACGCTATCGCGTCGTTCTGGATACGTTTATTGATGACCCGTTTGACGGACTAAAACTTTTTGTAATGAAC
>Ga0181377_1000375_pt1 | contig 16824 bp, 27 predicted proteins | sample LowvirmetaG_9_FD_130160 | JGI IMG/M metagenome (GOLD analysis project Ga0181377, IMG submission 130160) | Marine viral communities from the Subarctic Pacific Ocean - Lowphox_13 viral metaG | ecosystem: Environmental > Aquatic > Marine > Oceanic | place: Subarctic Pacific Ocean | collected...
CGATCAAATCCACATTCGTGTGGGCGACTATCATCAGGCATTTAATCCATTTTCTGAACCCTGTCATATCATAGAGATACAATATGGCGAACAAACAACAGAAGACGACATAGAGCGTCTGGAGTACTACAATGAACACCCTTGATAATACCAGAGTATGTGATATACTAAACACAATTGTTGAAGCTGAGATGGCTGGTGTAGTCAGATATGCACACAGCTCACTCATGGTCACAGGACCCTATAGGTTACCCATAGTAACGTTTTTACAGGAGCAAGCTACTGAAAGTTTGCAACATGCATTACAGGCCGGAGAATTTATCACAGGGTTTGATGGGCATCCCAGTCAGAATATTGCTACTATCACAGAGAATCATAACCACAGTGTTAAACAGATTCTGGAAGAGAGTCTGGAGCATGAGGAACATGCAGTGAGTTTATACCGTGAGCTATTAGCAGAGGTAACTGATAAAAGTATCATGCTGGAAGAGTACGCTCGTGGGCAGATTGGTCAGGAAGAACAACATGCCATGGAAATTCGTAAAATGCTCAAGGACTATGCGTGACATTCTGGGATCAAGTAACCATACCCAATCCTGTGCCTGACAACTACAGGGAAATAGTTGCAATCAATAGCATACCTTTGTTTGAAACACAGATTATACCTGACATGGTCGATCTCGCTGAGAAAATGATGACTACCCAGTCTAACGACGTTTGGCGCAATGCTATGCGACATGTACCCAGAGGTTTTACACCTGGCGACGATGCCATTGAACATCACTTTACAAAGCAGTTGGATGATGGCTTTGTGACCAACGCCTGGAACCTTCGTAGCAACGAACATTATTTTACCTATCAGAATCTCACTGGTAATACCATAAACAAATTTAATAGAATTATTGAATTGGGAGGTGGCTGTGGTGACTTTTGTAGATTTGTTCATGACATGGGCTATACAGGAACATATATAATCTGGGATTTGCCCAAGGTAAGCAACATACAGCAAGTGGCACTCAGAGATTTGCCTGTGATGTATACACATAATCCTCCCAAACAATCACCCCAAACTCTGTTTGTGAGTACCTGGGGGTTTAGTGAGACACCACTGGAATTTCGAGACACTGTAATTAAATCCATAAACCCACTTAATTATTTAATAACATATCAGTATGAATTTCAGGGACAGGACTTTAATACTGAATATTTTGAATCCTGGTCTGGTAAACAATTAGTGATGTATGACTCACTGAGTAGTTATCTTTGTCAATAGACAATCTGTTTTAATATTAACATAATAAAATTTCAGCGCCGTAATAAACTTTTTTATTTTTTTGACTATATAAATATTTCTGATTATACTATTGGTAATATAATGACAAAAATTATTAAAATTTTAATATGTGCTAGTGTGCTGTCACTTACAGGTTGTGGAGGCAGTGGCGAAAATACTTCTGCTACAATTAACACACCGCCTGTTTCTCAGCCTGTAAACAATCCAGAGTCTGGCACAATCCTGTCCACACAGTGTGAAGGCACCACTCAGATTGTGGAATTAGCCGACGGACAGGGTGGTTCCACCCAGGAGTCCACACCCAAATCAGAACAATGTGGTTACGAACCCATAGTGGTTAACATTGTCCGCAGACAGGCAGACTACTTTAAACCTGCCATAATCACTGTGGAATCCGATCTGGAGTGGACATATGAGGCAGACGCAGGACATGTCACACAGACTGACACTGGTCTAGAGATAATATCTGACGGACAACTTGGCGTCCATGGTATCACCATAGAGGATCAGGAATTAGACTATGAATTTGTTCCAGAACCCAAATGTGAACATGTCATGACTGGCAATTATACCAAAGTTGATTGTTTGGGGTATTATGTTGGAACTAATTCTGCAAGTATGATATACTACGGTGAAGACGATACTCAGGTAGTAACCATAGAAGTTGGTGTTGCTCGCACAGCAACCTATTGTCAAACCGATTGTGCGGACGGAACTCCCATACCCGAGGACAACCCCCAACGAATATCTGCAATAGAAGGCATCCAAAAACTCAACAAGTTCAACGAAAAGAACGGTGTCTACATCAGGTTTGAACTGACCGAGATGGTATGGTTGGCATCCTGGTATGATTTGTACACTTTCGGTCCGCCCAGATTCCTGACTGAGATGTCTGATGTGGTCTATGGATGGGGTGGATCAGGCACGGTTGGTGGACAAGCACTGCTGCCTAGGTCCATCTATCCTGGCATGAGAACACCCACACCTGTGGGCAGGAATGGTCCTGGACTGGGAACCTTTGCCCATGAAATCGGTCATGCCATGGGACTGGGTCATGGTGTCTGGGGGATACCCAACTGGCAATACGGGGTTGAGGATTTACTACTACAGAGTGGCAGTTTTTTCCTGGAGTTTGGACACGGTTGGAACGGTACCTCTCCCGAGGGTGCCTGTGGTTCCCAGGGATCAGTGATGTCATACGGGTCAGGAGCACTGTGGACTAACTCACTGAACTCGTGTGAGGAGCTAGGTTTCAGATCAGGTAACTGGGGAGATGCCGCAGGGTCACGACTCCAAAGTGACGAGGCATATCACCTCAACAGAGTCAGATACTCTTACTCACTGATACATAACGAACACAGCAACATAGAATATCACACAGAGCAGAAAAATAATGAAGAAAATCCTATTTTTATTAGCGATTAGTTTACTAGTTGCATGCGATGGCGGTGGTGGATCAACCCCAGTGCTTATGCCAATTGTTTCAGTATTGGAGGAGCCCACTGATCCCCCTCCTCCCCCCCCTCCTCCTGTTGAAATACTAGAGGTAGAAATCGGTAACCCTGGTGATAGGTTCTATCCTGTCAAAGTCAAGATCACTTACACAATCGACGATGTGGAACAACCCTATGAATACCAAGTAACAATGGGACGAGCAGAACAAACAGATAACGGTCTACTCATATATGGTGACGGTCGAGTCGGTGATGGTATTCTCACTGTCAATGCTGAAGAGTATCAGTTCACCATTGTTGAGGAACCAACCTGTGATGTGTCTGATGCTCAGTATGGTCTGGGCACTGATTGTGCTGGATACTTGCACCGCATACCCTCTGGCCGTCCTTTCATCTACTATGGCGAAGACGATACCACAGTGGTTGAGTGGGAAATGGTCTACATGCACTTTGATAACAAGTGTGCTGGTTTTGAAGAAAACCTGGACGGTGAAGAGGTGAACAAGAAAGGTCCATGTGATCCAGAAGATTGGTTACCCAATGAAAAGCAACAGATTGAGAGGGTCATCGATACGATGAATGCGATGTATGAGCGCGCAGGTGTCTATGTAAAACTAGTGCCAGTGCGAATACAGAAGGGATACTTCACTGGTGCTTCAGCGTGGGAACCAGACATTGATTCTGATCTTGTTCTCTGGGCAGACGGCCCCATGGGAACTGCTAGTGGTGGTCTCCTGTGTGGTTATGCAGGATATAGTGGAGCTTTCAGAACACCTCTCTCACCATATTCTGCCTGTGGTGTCGGCACTCACCTTCATGAGATAGGTCACACAGTGGGTCTGATGCACGGTCCAGATAATCCAATCAATGCCAGTGGGGGGATTACCTTCCCCAACTTCGGACACGGTCGTTACAGTGTGTGTCCTGGCATGGACAGTATTATGTCCTACGGTACTAAGACAATCGTGTCCACAGAGTCACGCACATGTGCTGAGGCATCAGGCAACGGTGTGGGAGGAGATCGGATTGCTGGTCTTCGTGCGCAGTATGGATATGACGAGGCATATGCCATCAACCGCATCAGATATAATGTGGCACTCATCAACCATGACACTGAGATCGAGTTTTCTGTGGCCACAGAACGCCTTGAAAGTAAACCTCAGGAGATCATGGACATATATCCCAGGGAGGATGCATTAAAGATGATCAACAGATATCGCACCGACTTCGGCATTGATTTGTTGGCTGAAGGTCAACAATTAAAATAGTACTCTGGATAAATATATGTAACAATTTATGGGAGATAAAATATGGGTTTTACAATCACAGGCGGTGTAAGTATTTCAGGGGGTGTGAGTTTAATACCACCAGCTGGGTCACCCAGTCCCCCCATTCAGGGATCAAACTTTGGTTATCAAAGTGGTGGTGACCCAAGCAATAATGGCATAGAAAAATATAGTTTTACATCTGATGGTAATTCTACAGATGTAGGCAATTTAACAAACTTCGGAGGAGGATTAGCTGGACACAGTAGTGCTACAGACGGCTATGCTTCTTGTGGTACCAGTAGAATTATTAATAAGTTCTCATTTACCAGTGATGGCAATGCTAGCAATATTGGTTCATCATTACGAAAATTCAGAGCAGGTCAATCCTCAATTAATACAGGCTATGGCTATTTGTCTGGAGGTGAACCAGGAGTTACTAATGTAAGTAAATTCTCATTTAGTAGCAATGGCGATGCATCAGATGTGGGTAATCTTAGTGTAGCTAGAACCTATACAAATGGAACTAATAGTACAACTCATGGTTATACAGCTGGAGGCATGAGCAGTACTCATTCCACATTCTATAATGTTATTGATAAATTTCCTTTTGCTAGCGATACTGATACAGCCACAGATGTAGGTGATCTTACAGTTGGAAGAAGAAGTATCGCAACAAACTTTAGTGAAGATAACGGCTATGCTGCTGGCGGACGATCCTCCGGTAAGTACAATGTCATAGAAAAGTGGAGTTTTTCCACAGATGGCAACGCCACAGATGTAGGTGATCTTTCAACCAGCGTGGAAGGACCCGCAGGAACCTCAAGCACTATGTCAGGTTACGTAACTGCTGGCGAGGGACCAAGTAATAATTCTAATGAAATTCAAAAGTTTCCATTTGCTAGTGATAGTAATGCTACGGACGTGGGCGACCTTATTACAAGTGTATACTTTACATCGGGCCAACAATACTAATTAAAATAAGGAGTTTAAAATGGGTATCACAATATCAGGAGGAGTAAGTATTGCAGGTGGCGTAAGTTTGACCCCAACTGGTGGATCACCAAGTCCTAGTCCAAGTTATGTCTTTCAGGGTAGTAATTTTGGATTTTCTGCAGGAATGGCTACTCCAACCACATCGTATATTGACAAATTTAGCTTATCCAGTGACACAGATGCCACAGATGTGGGTGACCTAAGTAAATATAAAACAAATTTATCGTCAAATGGTCAGAGTTCGTCCTCATCGGGTTATGTTTCAGGGGGGCAGACAAACCCTGGCAATTCAATTATAACTGATATTGACAAATTTACCTTCACAAGTAGCGGCAATGCAACGGATATTGCCGATTTAGCCTACGCTGTTCAGCATAACTGCGGACATTCAAGTTCGAATTCAGGGTATTGTGTGGGTGGTAATACTACATCACCAAACTCAGGATTTCAATCTGCCATACAAAAGTTTCCTTTTAGTTCTGATGCGAATGCAACTGACAGTGGAGACTTGACACAGAACAGATACCAAAGTGTTGAACAGACTAGTTCTACTCACGGATATCAGTCAAGCGGTTTCACATTTAATGGTGGTGGTTCCTTAGTAGAAGGTATAGATAAGTTTGCATTTGCCACTGATAGCAATGCCACAGATGTAGGCGATTTGTATGCCAAAAAATATAATGCATCTGGCCAGTCTAGCAGCGATAACGGTTATTCTTCTGGTGGTGCTGGTAGTGCTGAAAATATTATACAAAAATTTCCTTTTGCATCAGATGGCAACTCTACAGATGTTGGAGATTTGAACAACGCAGGAAGTGAAAAAACAAGCGGCCAATCTTCTACTACCACTGGTCATTCATCGGGTGGTAAGAGGGAAGGAGCAAGCCTTACTGCTAGAATAGAAAAGTTTCCGTTTGCTAGCGATAATAATGCAAGCATTGGAGCTAATTTAACTATTAGCAACGAATATCCAGCTGGATTACAATACTAATTTATTATATAAATCATTAAAGCCCTCCTAAGAGGGCTTTTTTATGACTAAAAAGTCGGTGTGTACAATATAAATGGTATAAATACTTTTATGTCGTATTCAGATAAAGTAATTGATCATTACGAAAATCCAAGAAATGTAGGCAAGTGGGATCCAGACACAGATGGTATAGGCACTGGCATGGTGGGAGCGCCTGCCTGCGGTGATGTAATGCGTCTACAAATTAAAGTGGATGAACATGGCATTATCGAAGATGCTAAATTTAAGACCTATGGATGTGGTAGTGCGATAGCATCCAGCTCGCTGTTAACTGAAATGGTAAAGGGCATGAACTTAGATCAAGCAACACAGATCAAGAACACAGAGTTAGCACAGGAGTTAAGTTTACCCCCAGTAAAGATCCACTGTAGCGTATTAGCAGAGGACGCAATCAAAGCGGCTGTAAAAGATTATAAAGACCGTTATTCCACAGACTGATTGACAAATACCTTTTATTGTAGTACCATATAGCATGAAGATATTTTCTAGATTTTTAAAAATTTTAGAGCGCTCAGGTAGATCTGTAATTATACCTGATCGTACAAGTAACGAGCCATACCTGACTCGTTACTATGTGTTCCTGAGAAACCGTAAGTGGTTTCCCATAAATGTTTTTATTCATAACTTTCACAAAGGGGACCCCGATGATTTACATGATCATCCTTGGTGTTATTTTACTGTTATTCTCAAAGGTGGTTATTGGGAGCATACACCGTCTGGTAAAATCTGGCGGGGACGAGGATCATGTCGTTTTGCCGGCAGTCGTAGCCTTCACCGTATTGAGCTTGATCCTGGTCTTGATACTTGGACTTTGTTTTGTCCTGGTCCTAAACTCAGGGAATGGGGTTTCATAGACAACGGTGTATGGAAACATCATGAGCAATATTTAACAGAGAGATACAAGGGATAAATCATGGGCGAAATCATAATCTTTAGTTTGGGTTTTTTGGCAGGATACTTTTTTAAGAAATATCTTGCAAAATAGCTTAATAAACTTCTGTAAAATCAACAACTTAGACACCTAAATAACCTTAATAAAATCAGTAACTTAGAAGTTGACAGATCAGCAGACCGTGCTATACTGTATACATACACTAAAGAAACAAAGCAAAGGATGCCTGCATGAAGTTTAACATTTTCCAGCATAACATCACTAAAGCCTACACAGACTTGTTAGCAGAAGTTGGCTTTCAGGGAGACCTGGGTGAATATGAGCTTGACGCAAAAATTTCTCGTGACGTTACATTTTGGGGTTCGGAAAGCTGGGAGCCTGCCATGGCTTCAAAGTTTAATTTGGTTGCAACTTGTGAAGCCGATGACCTGGCAGATGTGTTTCACATGGGTAACGGCTACGGTGACCAGTCCAAGTTTACCAGGCTCAATGCCATGCACTCACTGAGTGTGGGCGACTTGGTTGAGTGTGTTGACACCGGTGATGTAATGATGGTTGACCCCACTGGTTGGACTAGCGTTTCTTACATGGGCCTACAGGAGGTAGCGTAATGACTATTGAGAAGGCATTAAAGATTTTAAACCATGACCGTGAGTTTTTGGGCATGGATTGGTATCCCTACTTTGCATTCATTAGGAAGTCGCCTGGTGCGTTTAACTCCACTGTACTGGAGGCGTTTCAGCGCTACACTCAGGAGGTGGCGTAACGCCGCCGACTCTTAAACTTAAAGGCATAACCCATGAGCCCCACTGAAATTAAATCTCTGGCCTATGATCGCATACAAGTCCTGGTATCAGAATTACCAGAGTTCCCCAATCAGGACGAACTAAGGGGCCTTATTGATGCGATAATGGGCCTGGACTATGAAGTGTCAGAAACTATTAGTGGTCAGGAGCGTCATCACCAAGCATACCAGCGTAGATTGGAGGAGGAATAGATCAGTGTTAGAACATGCTATTGAATTTGCCACTATTGCTCACGGCAATCAGAAGCGCAAGTATACTGGTGACCCTTACATCACTCATCCCCTGGCAGTCATGGAGATTGTTAGGAGTGTTCCTGGTCATACTCCTGAGATGCTGATTGCGGCTGTGTTACATGATGTGGTAGAGGACACCAATGTTAGTCTGGCAGATATTCAGGATGAATTTGGCTCTGATGTATCACAGATAGTGCTTTATCTAACTGATATAAGCAAGCCCACAGACGGCAACCGCAAAGTTCGTAAACAAATTGATTGTGAGTGGAATGCTTCAGGTCCCTCTGAAGCACAGACTATCAAGGTTGCTGATTTGATTCACAATACAGCTGACATCAGTCAAAATGCTCCAGCCTTTTGGGAAGTTTACAAATTTGAGAAGCAAAGATTATTGGATGTGTTACAACTGGCTGACACAGATTTATGGCACCTTGCACACAGACAAATAACAGAGTTATGGTAATGATTTTTCAGTGGCAAATTTTTGTTAACGGTGAAAACCGCGGTACTGTTAAAAGTATTACCAAGCAAGGAGCCATAGACTTCTGGTTCAAACATTTTGGTAGTGCCAGTCGTTATTCTGGCATAGGACCTGATCAAATTGAAGCTGTGAGACTAGGTTGACAGATCACAAATACTGTGTTATCGTAGTCAAACACACTGGGAGACTGATATGACCATGCATTTAATGAGTCACGCCTATGACACCGTTCGCAGAGGTCGTGGTAAAACAGCAAAGATTACCAAGCGTGACCATGACAGACTAAATCAGGAATGGCTGGACTATAACCGCTATGCTAAACAAAATCATTTAGCCAAGGTTACATTTTCTGAGTATGTGGATAGCGCATTTGGCCGCAACAAGGTACAGACTCGTACCACGCATCAGACTTTTCAGCCTCTGACACAGCCCAGGATAAGTAGTTATCGCAGGGACGAAGATACTTACTACCCCAGCGCAGACAGTGTTCAACAGCGCAGTGACGCATGTTCTGCACCTGAGCGCAAAGAATACACTGGCGATTTAATCGCTGGTATCGCGACCATGCACAAGAGCAATGCGGTGCCGGTCATGAAAGGCACCGACGAAGCCAAAGACATTGCTCGTATGCGGAGATAATATTATGGACTACAAAGGAAACCTTATGGCTGTGGCATTACTTGTATTGCCCCTGACAGCCCACTCACAGCCCAATGTAACTGCCACAGGGGCTGGTGGAACACTTGCCATGGCAGAGGAAAACTCATGGATCTCTGCGCATTTTGCGTGTGGCAGAAAGGGGTATTGGGCAAATTTGGATACCATTGTCAAGGTAAAAACTGATCGTAGCACATATACCATAGCAGGAGGCCGCAAAAAGATTACCCAGTACCACACCACTGTTAACGCAACATGTCAGTCAGACTATCAGAGATATCCCAGTGATAGACAGCCGAAAGATTAAAACTTCTGTACACCGTGGCATCCTCCACATAGAAAAGTCGCTGTTGCTGTTTATTGTTGCAGGAACTATCTGGGCCGCAGGCTTTGATATCGTGGACATGTTTGGCACACAAGGCAAGATGGATTTAGCAGATTTATTTCTGTTATTCATATATGCTGAGATCCTGGGCATGGTAGGCGCGTTTTACCATGATCACCGTATTCCAGTTACCCTGCCCATTATAATTGCTATTACTGCTTTGACTCGCATGATTATTTTGACCACCAAGGGCGCAGAGCCTGAGTTCATATTATATGAGACCCTGGGTATTTTAATACTAAGTATTAGTGCCTTTGTCATGACATTTAAAGACAAGATTAGTCTGGAAAAAATAAAATTTAAACAGGATTTAAATCATGAGTAATTTGTCAAACGACTACGTACCAACCAGGAGTGGCGGCATCATCACAAGAACATCTGATCGTGATCAGATTCAGGTTTTGATTACATTTAACGATGGTGCTAGATTCCAGTATGAAATTTCAATACCCAGTCAGATCGATCCCCACCAGACACAGAGGGATCGTGACATGGAACTACAGATCTGGTATACCAGTCATAATTTTATGGTAGCCTATGAGCTATCACACAGTGGTCATAATTCCGAAACATGTGTGTCACTAGTACCCACATACATTAACATGAGGAATGTATCACAGATCTGTGAGATTGCATCATGATTGTAAAACACAACACTGCTATCATAAACGATATTATCATAGAGCAGAACATCAAAAATTTTGACCCCAGGTGGATAGGCAGGGGAGCCTTATATGTGCCCACACGTACCTGGGTAATGAACATACCCAAAAATGCCAGCAACAGCATTGGCAGACTAATCGCACCAGGAAACATACCCAGAAAAAACTGGCTCATGGAACAACGATACAGTGAAGTTGGCAAGCCAACCGATAAATTTATTGTTGTGCTAAGAAATCCCTGGGAAAGATTTTGTGGCAGTTTAGCGCAGTATTATGTTATCAGACTGGAGCATGGTAGCACATTGTTAGAAATAAATCAGGACATAGACAATCTGCTGTGGATGGATTTTAAATTCGATGACGTGCATTTATGGCCACAATTTAGTTTTTTACATGGATTACCCCTGAATCAAATAAAGTTTTTGAATTTAGAAACTATCACAGAACTTCCTGACATACTAGGCATTAGTTCTGCCATGGAATCCTGGAATGTGAGCGATGACAATGACAATCAGCGAGCAACTAAAATGCGCATTCGCGCTATTGCAGAAAGTAATGATGCTGTAAAAGCACATCTCGATAATTATTATCACACAGATACTAATATCATGAAAAATATTCTGGGAAATTTGCCGATCAGATAAATATGTGTAATTAACCATATAGGAGATTACATATGCCAATAACAATCACAGGCGGAGCAACATTAACAGGCGGAGCAAATATAGGTAGTGGCGGATCTCCCGCACCCACCCCCAGCGGAGTATCTGATGGGTACACATCAGGTGGTGGCGATATATCAGGTACTTTATATAGCACCATACAATCTTTTTCTTTGAGTTCAGATGGAAATGCATCAGATGTTGGCAATCTATCAGCGAGTATTAATGGCCATGCAAGCCAGTCCAGCTCTACGTCTGGCTATATCGCTGGCGGATATGGAACAGGATTTAGTGACACCATAGAAAAATTCCCATTCTCTTCCAGCACTTCTAGTACAGATGTAGGAGATATGATTTCTGCCAAAAGCGTACTGGCCGGTCAGTCAAGTGCAGATAATGGATATATATCTGGTGGTTCCCCAATAACCAACGCAATTGAAAAGTTCCCATTTGCAAGTGATGGCGATTCTTCCTCGGTGGGGAATCTAAGTGTTGCTAGAGGTTTTGCATGTGGTCAAAATTCTACGTCACATGGCTATACTTCAGCAGGACACTCAGGCAATCCCTTAAACACTATAGATAAATTTGCATTTGCCACTGATGGCAATGCCACTGATGTAGGCGATTTAACTCTGGCAAGACAATCACCTGCAGGGCAATCATCAACTGACAACGGATATGCCAGCGGTGGATGGCCCACAGATGTCATTGATAAATTTCCCTTCTCATCTGATTCCAATTCCACAGACATAGGCGATCTCACAGTTCTCAGAACCAGAGCATCTGGGCAATCCAGCGCCGCTAGCGGTTATACCAGTGGAGGTTTTGCTTCACCAACCACAATCTCTGATACCATAGATAAATTTCCTTTCTCATCAGACGGTAATGCAACAGATGTAGGTGATTTGACCGCTGGCTTACAATATATAGGTGGCCATCAGGGCTAAAAAAATATAGAATAATAAAAGGGGCAAAACATGCCAATGCAAATATCAGGAGCAACAATACAAGGCGGAATGAATATTCTGCCAGCAGGTGGTTCACCAAGTCCATCAGGTCCTACTGATCCAAATTTTTCAGACGTGGAGTTATTACTCAATGGTGATGGCACTAATGGATCTACTTCTTTTCCAGATCTATCAAGTAACAGCCACACTATAAGTGTTGTTGGTAATACTCAAGTAAATACGTCAACTAAAAAGTTTGGTACTGGTGCAATAGAGTTTGATGGTACAGGAGATGAGTTGGTTGCGCCATCAAACTCTAACCTCGCGCTTGGTTCTGGGAATTTCACAGTGGAGTGTTGGATATACCCAATCTCCAACAGTTTCTACAATGGCATATACCAGAATAATACAGACGGGAATGGAGCTGCGGGCGCATTGCGAATTACAACAAATAATTCTGATCAGACATCTCTTCAAATTGCTACTGCCGCCACTGGACTCATATATACTCCCACTGGTGTTGTGACAGCAAATGATTGGAACCACATTGCTTTAGTCCGTAATGGATCTGGAAGCAACAACTTAACCATTTATGTCAATGGTGTCTCCCAAGGGTCTGTGACTAACACCACGGATTTTTCAGATGGTTTATTGCAGATTGGTAATGCTGCTTATGGAGGTACAGATTATTTCTTTAACGGACTGATAGACGAATTCCGTATTACCAAAGGGGTAGCCAGATATACTTCAAACTTTACAGCACCTAGTTCGGCATTCCCAACATCATAAGTAAAATCATAAAATGTGAGTAATACCACTAAAAAATACAAATAGGAGAATATATGGCAATAACAATCACAGGCGGAGCAACACTCACAGGCGGAGCAAATATAGGCACAGGTAGCGCGCCCTCTCCAAGTCCAGCTCCTTATGTTTTTCAAGGTAGTAACTATGGTTATACATCAGGCGGGTCAACTGATGATTCAAATGTCAGGGATGTCATAGACAAGTTTAGCTTTACAAGTGACACAGATGCCACTGATGTGGGAGATTTGACGGCGGCAAAACAAGGCGTTGCAGGGCAATCATCGACCACAAGTGGTTATACTTCTGCAGGGTATGACGGTACTCCAACAAATGTGATTGAGAAATTCCCATTTGCAAGTGATGCTAACAGCACAGATGTGGGTGATCTAACACTTGCTAGATGGGCTCCAGTCGGCCAATCCAGTAGTTCCAGCGGTTATGCATCAGGCGGTAATGTTCCGACTGGTTCTCCGAGCTATATGGATACTATTGACAAGTTTCCATTTGCGTCAGATGGCAATGCCACTGATGTGGGGGATTTGCTTGCAGGTAACCGTACACTAGCAGGTCAATCGAGCACAACACATGGTTATACATCAGGTGGTAATACTGGATCTGTTGTAAACACAATCCAAAAGTTTCCGTTTGTATCAGATAGTAATGCTACTGATGTGGGTGATTTGTTTCAGGGTAGACGTGAAGGAGCAGGGCAATCATCAGATGTAAGTGGTTATACATCTGGTGGCTACATACCAGGTGACAATGTCAACACAATTGATAAGTTCCCTTTTGCATCAGATGGCAATGCCACTGATGTGGGTGATTTGACTCAGATCAGAACCAAGCCAGCAGGTCAATCATCAACTGCAAGTGGTTATACATCTGGTGGTAATGCTCCACCCTATGTCGACACAATCGATAAGTTCCCATTTGCATCAGACAGCAATGCCACTGATGTTGGTAATTTGACCATGGCCAGATTCTTGACTGCGGGACAACAATACTAAACACTTAAAATTTTTTCGGAGAATAAAAATTATCTGTATTTGACAAATTATACTTTTTATAATATAAATAAACATGTAGCACAAAGTCAGGCATGCCGAATGGGTGCCTGACTGCTACCGTAAACTTGCTTAACATAAGGAGATTACCATGACAAGCAAACAAATCCGGGTCAATTCTGACCTAATCAATTCACAACTATATAAAATGAGCGTGGGGTTCGATCGTTTATTCGATGAGTTTTTCACTAACCCTGTTAATATTTCTGCAAGCACCTATCCACCTTATAATGTGGCCAGAGTAACCACAGACGAAGGCGAAACTTCCTATGAAATCACACTGGCTGTGGCTGGATTTACCGAAGCAGACATAGAAATTTTAGTTGAGGACAATCATCTCAAGGTTTCAGGCAAGTCAGGTGTGCTAGCAGAAGAAGCAGGCACTAAGGTTGATTACATTCACAAGGGTATTGCTGAGCGTAATTTTACCAGAACTCTGAGATTAGCAGATCACGTCGAAGTAGAAAAGGCTGTTCTCCAGGACGGCATTTTGAAAATTAAACTCGTGGTAAATATTCCCGAAGAAGCCAAGCCCAAACAGATCCATATCTCCAAGGCTTGATAATCAGGGGGCTCTGCCCCCACTAAGGAAAAAACATGGCAAATGAACAGACCAAAACTGGTGTTCGCAGTACCACCAGACTGCAATACCCCAGCAAGTATAATGTAATCTTTCATAACGATGATTATACACCCATGGAGTTTGTGATCAGTCTGCTAGTGGAAGTATTTGATCGTACTCTGGATCAGGCCTCAGAAATAACAGCACAGATACATGAAAAAGGCCAGGGTGTAGCAGGCACATATTTTCATGAGATTGCAGAGCAAAAACAACAGGAAACAGTTGTGCTGAGCAGGCACAACGGTCATCCACTGAAAGTCAGCTTACAGGAGATTTAGCATGGCACAAGTTACAGCACAGAGTTTCGCACTCAGAGTTCCCATGGTAGAATTTGTGAGCAGAGAACAAACAGATGAAATGCCTGGCTTTTCCTGGATAACCAAAACGTCAGCAGACATCTTTGGTGGACGCAGGGTAGCTGTATTTGCTTTGCCTGGTGCATTTACTCCCACATGTTCAAGCACCCATTTACCAGGCTATGAAGCAAACTATGAATTAATTCGTAACTGCAACATAGACGAAGTATACTGTCTGAGCGTGAATGACTCTTTTGTTATGAATTCCTGGTTAAAAAGCATGAGTGTGGAAAAAGTTAAACCACTGGCAGACGGTAGTGGTAAATTTACTCGTCAGATGGGCATGCTAGTAGACAAGGACAACCTGGGTTTTGGTTATCGTTCCTGGCGTTATAGCATGGTGGTTAACGATGGCATCGTGGAGCGCATCTGGATAGAGCCTGGTCAGTCAGATAATTTTGAGGCTGACCCTTTCGATGTTTCAGACTACGAAACCATGCTAAATTGGTTGCAAGGCCGCACTCAGTAAAACATGGTGTGTGTACTGGGACTATGTGTTGCCCAATTCCAGTGTACACACCCTTTTATGAGTCATAACTAATGATATGAAACTCAAGTTCAAACAAGCTTTTATGCAGTGTGCTGAAACATTTGCACAGCTTAGCAGTGCTACCAGACTCAAGGTGGGTTGCATCATAGTTAAACATAATCGCATCATCAGCATAGGGTATAATGGCATGCCCAGTGGCTGGGATAATTGTTGTGAGGACACCATTCATCATCATGAACTAGGTACTTCCACAGTATTGTCAAAGCCAGAGGTATTGCATGCCGAAACAAATGCCATAGCCAAGGTAGCACAAAGTTCAGAAAGTTGTAAAGACGCCACACTTTTTTGTACTCATACTCCATGTCTGGACTGCGCCAAGTTAATATATCAGTCAGGTATTACCACTGTGTATTTTAAACATCAGTACAGTTCAGCCAGAGGTTCAGGCATAGGATTTCTGGAAAAAAGCGGAGTAACAGTGGAACAAATATGATATTGGATTACAGAGATCGTGGAAAAATAGGATTCACGTGTAGTACGTTTGATTTACTGCATGCTGGGCACATAACTATGCTGGAGGAAGCTAGCAGACAATGTGATTTTTTGGTAGTGGGTTTACAGAATGATCCTACTTTAGATCGTCCAGACTCCAAAAATACACCTGTGCAGAGTCTGGTGGAACGACAGATACAGCTCAGCGCAGTTAAGTATGTGAACGAAGTCATAGTATACAACACTGAACAAGATTTATGTGATTTATTGCTTACATTACCCATAGATGTCAGAATTTTAGGAGTTGAATATGAAAACACTGAATTCACTGGCAAAGAAATATGTAAAAATCGTGACATTGCCTGTTTTTTTAATAAGAGAGATCACAGCTTTAGTAGCACAAGTTTGAGAAAGCGAATCAGTGAATTAAATGGCAACGCAAAATAATTCTGGCCTGCTATTTAAAAAGATAAAATTTTCTGATATTTTGCCAGTATGGAAAACATATCTATGGCCTCATCGTGAAAGTGCTATAGAAACACACAGTGCTATGACATGGCCATACTCTGATAATCCCGAGCCCATAGACATGAAAATATTTGAATACAAGGCCGTGTTTTGGGGGGCGTACCTGGATAACAAACTCATAGGTGTTAATAGTGGTCACCGCACAACAGATCAAGAATATCGTAGCAGAGGCATTTGGGTAGACATAAATCACAGGAATCAGGGTATTGCACAAACATTGTTCGCACTGACTCAGCACCAGGCTCAGATAGAAAAATGCAATATGATGTGGAGTATGCCTAGGCACAGTGCAATTGGAGCTTACACTAGAGCTGGATTTATTGCCATGGGCGATTATTTGGAAACAGAAACATCTGACGCTAACATATATGCTGAAAAATTACTTAATTAGTTATTAATTATATTAATGCATGATGGCCTAATAAACTTAGTGCTAACTAGGTATCTGTGTTGTATATCAAAAACTCTGTCACTTTTTTTATCCATGCCTATTGCACATCTGGATGCAATCAATCTTTGTTGCAGTGATGCAGAATGGTATTTTTCGTAAACATCCTTAAATTTCTCAAACCCTGTGTAATTGAATTCTTGTGGCGTCACTGGGAATCCATGTGACATTAGTAACGCATACTTTGATGCGCTTGCCTTATGAATATAATTAGATTTTTCCTTAGTTAGTTTCAATATCTGATTAGTAAATA
>Ga0181377_1000376_pt1 | contig 16798 bp, 10 predicted proteins | sample LowvirmetaG_9_FD_130160 | JGI IMG/M metagenome (GOLD analysis project Ga0181377, IMG submission 130160) | Marine viral communities from the Subarctic Pacific Ocean - Lowphox_13 viral metaG | ecosystem: Environmental > Aquatic > Marine > Oceanic | place: Subarctic Pacific Ocean | collected...
AACACCTAACAAGGATGTAACATACGATCTAGGTACAAACACGCAGCAATGGCGAGAGTTATTTGTACAGGACATAAGCGCTTCCAATGATATTTTTGTTGATAATGATTTGCATGTGAGTGCAAACACAACAATTGGTGCCGATTTAATTGTAAGTGGACATACTACTGTCAGTGGTAACACTGTGTTGAGTGGTACACTGGATGTTAAAGACCTCACAACATTGCATGATGATCTGAGCGTTAAGGGTGACTTGTATGTTGATGGTAATGCATATCTAAGCGCTGGTGTGGGTGGTAATATATATGTTGGTGACACAAACACTGACAATGTTGTGTTCAATGCAGATATTGATAGTGGTATCAAACCAGATGATGATGTCACGTTTGACTTAGGTGCAAGTACACAACAGTGGCGTGAATTATTTGTCAAAGACATCAGTGCCAGTAACGATGTCTTTGTTGATAATGATCTGACAATACAAGGACACACGAGTGCAAATGGTGGTATGAGCCTCACTGGAGATCTGACCGCAACAGATGACGTGTTCATTAAAGGTAGCATTGTTGTTGAGGGTCATGCATATTTTGGATTCGGTTCAGATAGCAGTCAAATTAACATCGGAGACCCAAATGTTGATGAGATTATTTTCAATGCAGATGTAGGCTCTGATATATTACCTTATCCTAGTAACACATACAATCTAGGATCAGCCTCTAGACGATGGCTGACAGTGTACACCAATGATTTACACACAAAGAACAATGTACTATCTGAAGGCAACATAACAACACATGGTCATGTCAAACAGATCGATCAATATGACACACAAAAAAGCGTGTCAACCACACAGAAAATATGGCGATCGGAGAGTGGATCCAATACAGATCAAGTGATATCAGTGAATACTTTCCGGATAAGTGAATGTAACTCCGTGAGATATGAAATACTTGTGATAAACGCAGAAGGATCAACCACATTGAATGCAGACTATTTACACAATACAAATGAAATTTCCGGTACGCAATACGGTAGAGTGTCCATCGGAACAGACCCGGTCAACGATGTGGATTGTACATTGATTAATGATAGGTTGATGGTTAGTTTGAATGTTAAGAGTCACTCGAAAATCATGATAACCGGGACTAGTATGTTGCTGATTTGATTTATTTGAAAATAATTATTGAGAAATTTGATGCAACGATTAAGTATTTATCTAGGGGATAGGGAACCTAAAAAATGGCAGCAGATATAGAATTTAATGTGAGAAACGGCATGACCGTAGGCTCAAACAAGCACTTGGTGCTTGACGTGAATGGTGCGCTTAGCGGTAGTAATATAAGCTGTACAACGGGTAGCATTTTAAGCGGAGGGAGCGATTTATTAGATGTGTTCAGTAGTTCAGACGTTGCAACAACACTCGCATCAAACAGTGGTAATTGGCAAGACACATACACACATGTACAAAGTGTTAGTGACACATGGGGTGGAGCAGATGGATACACAACAAATATTGGAGATGGTAGCACAACATCAATAGATGTTACACACAACCTCAACACAACAAATTTAACATATTCATTAATCAACAACGATACAAATGAATTCACTAGCACGAAAACGGTTGTAGTTGATAGTAACACTATGAGACTTGTATTCACAACAGCACCTGCACTTGATAGGTTCAAGGTTGTGATAATATCAACAGACGGTACTGGTAGTGGATCTTCTGGAGGTTCCGGTGGATCTAACACACAAGCGAGTTACAATGTGTATTCAACATCAACACTACCTTTGTTCGGTTCCTCGGGAGAAACAGCTTTGATTTCTGACGGGTCTGATACCAATGGCCCGGCGATGGCTTATTTCTATCAAGGCAAATGGTATCGTACACTTGACAATGCATTACTCAAGGACCAAATTGTTGATCTGTACATCCTTGCCGGACAATCCAACGCCATTGGTCAAGGTGTGGTTAGTGAGTTAACACAATCACAGTCAATAGCTGATGCATTGTTCTGGAGAAGTTATCATGACAATCAAAACACCGCACAATCAACACAACGCTTTCAAGACACCTGGTCGCAATCGATTGTAGCGGGTGAAACAGGTGGTAATGATGCTAGTAGATTCGGCCCAGAGATTGGATTCGCGGATTATATAGAATCATCCGCAACAAGACCGTTCGGTATTATAAAATATGCTGTTGGGAGCACAGCACTGACAAAAGATTACGATCCAGACAATTCTGGCCCGCACAGCAGTGATTGGGATATTGACCCGGATGCTACTGGTGCTGATGGAGATTGCTGGAGAGGACTACAACTCGCGCTACAAACTGGTATCGATAAGATCACAGCAGCCGGTTATGGTTATCGTGTAGCAGGTGTTATTTGGTGGCAAGGTGAGAGTGGCGGTAACGCGACCGAGTTGAATGCTTTTATCGCTGAGTTACGTGATCATATAAATAGTGAATATCTGACAGACATGACCAAGGAAAGAATACCAGTTGTCATCGCTGGTACTAATGATTCTACATGGGGGAATGATTTTGAAGCTGACGTCGCACATCCAGATGCATATGTTGGTTTTGTTGACACACATCAATCTAGTGGATCACAAAACGGTAATGTCCACCCTGGAAGCGGTACAAACGGTCTCTTGACTGATGGTAGTGACTCCGGAAACAATGACATGTATGATATTGGTGTCGCGTTTGCGGAGAAGATGGTGTTAGCACGTGATGGTTTAACATCGACAGGAAATGATGATTGGACACCAGTTGGTCTTGGAGCTGAATTTTGGTTTGATGCGAGTGATGAATCCACAATAACCACTGATACAGATGGTACTACAGTCACAGCATGGAATGACAAGAGTTCGAATGCAAACAATCCGGACACCTTGACGGGTGTGTCACGCACCGGTACCATTGGTGATAAGAATGCAATGACCTTCAATCAAAACAGTGTGTTTAGAAAACAGGATAATGATTTTACATTCCAAGAAATATACATGGTTGTTGAGAGTGTGGACAGTACATTCACTTACTATCAGACTCTATTCACCGGGTTTGATCGATACGCGATAATAATGGAAGGTGATGGTAATGGCGGTATTTTAAACACTCTATACCAAGATAACATACATTTGTTTGCAAACCAAACATTATACCATAACGGTTCAACAACAGCATGGAGCTCTCAGAGAAATGTCAATGTTCTGAGCGAGACGGCCACCGGTGGTATTTTAGGTGTTAAAACAAATAATCCTATACAATTGATTGGATCTACAGCCGGTAGTGTAAATGGTTGGTCCATAGGACAACAGTCCGATTTCACTGACAGAGGTTGGAATGGTAAAATTGCTGAGGTGATTGCTTTTCCAACAGCGTTGTCTGATGAGCAACGATTCAAGCTTGAAGGTTATCTAGCACACAAGTGGGGATTGACAAGCAAATTACCAACAGGGCATGCATACAAATTAGCCAAACCGTTGTTACCAACAACATTCACACCAGCTGCTATTGAGAATAAAGAGTTGTGGTTTGATGCTGCTGATGCAGATGCTGTTGTTGTTGACAGCAACAGAGTTACACAATGGACAGACAAGACCGGTAACAACAGACACGCCACACAAGCCACACAAGCCAAACAAGCAACCCGAGGAGCTGATTCGTTAATTTTCGATGGAACCGGAGATGGTTACATGGTTCTTGAACCAGATGGTGGTCTCGCGATAGATGCAGCGCCATTGAGCTTGTACATGATCATAAAAGGTAACAATTTCTTGACTGCGTATGGTGATAAAGATAGATTTTTAGCCTATGGTGATAGTACAGGTAGTGCTGCAAAAGGTTATTATATAAATGCAGAAAGTTCTGTTGGAGCCGCTGCTGTAGGAATGGGTGGTACATCTGATGCTATCATAAACGGTCAAGAGCGGTACATGCTCGAGTACCGTAAAACTACGAATGGATGGCATCTCAGAGTCAATGGCACACAAGTTTTTGCCGGTACTAAGTCAGGTAACATGAAATTTGATACACTAGGTCTCAAGTGGGCCGGTACAACAAATGTACCTACATTCACTGGTGAGATGCACGAAATCGTTGTTGTACCATCAATAGACGAGAGAGACAAAATCGAAGGCTATCTAGCACACAAATGGGACCTGGAATCAAAACTACCGAATGATCATGCATACAAGGATGCTGCACCAACAATTTAATAAATCATGAGCACTAAATTTGAAAATACAATAGAAGCACCTGGAGGAGAATTTACACAGATAAAGATTGGTACTTATGATGTGTATAGTGTAGATGTAGAGAACTGGAACAACACGTACACAGACGTGGGTCACAACATGGGTAACTGGAACAGTACATACACCACATTAAAAACAACAAGTGGTGATTGGCAGAACATCAAGATGATCGTCGACACCAGCAGGAACGATTGGGATGCAACCGCAACACACATGAGCCACAATATGAACAGCTGGAGTCGAGCATACACAGCTGTAGCTACAACAAGTGCTGATTGGAATGATGTATACTCACACGTACAAACAACAAGTTCTAACTGGGATCACGGTAGTGCTGGATACGCTACACCAAGTGACATTTCAACAGCCATTTCAAATCTAGTCGACAGTGCTCCAACAACACTTGACACGCTGAACGAACTAGCAGCAGCCTTGGGAGATGATGCAAACTTTTCAACTACTATAACCAATCAAATTGGCACTAAGTGGACACAAGACAATACTAAAATATCCAATTGGGATAGTACATACTCAAGTGTGAGTACAAACAGCGCTGATTGGAGTGATGTTTACTCACATGTACAAACAACTAGTTCTAGTTGGGGTGGCGCAGCTGGGTACACAACAGACATAGGGAACAACAGTGACACAACAATTGAGGTAACACACAACCTGAACACAAATTACATCACGTATTCATTGATTGACAACAACACAAATGAATTTGTAAACACACAAACAAGTATTGTTGATGCTAACAAAATACAATTCGTATTCACAACCGCACCAACAACAAATGAATACAAGGTTGTTATAATATCAACTGATGGTACTGCGACAGGCGGTGGAGGTGGTTCAGGAGGGACAAGCTACACAGATTCAGACGTCGCAAGTTATCTGAATGGGAATCTAGACACACACATAATACCTGATACAAACGCTGCATACGATCTAGGAAACGCTGAGTATAAAATCAGACACCTGTTCTTGAGCGACAATAGTATATACATGGGTGATGACAACACACCGATACGCTTACAAAACAAAAAATTGTTTGTTGATGATGTTGAAGTGGGTGGAGGTATCACAAATTATTTCACAACTGAACTACCAATAACTGCATCAAATGGTACTATAGCTTTGGATAAAACTATAAACACACCTGTGTATTATATGGACGGTAAATGGAAGAAGTTGTCTGATGATACTGATGTAGCGGACAACAGAATGGAGATAGAAGTATACTTATTGGCTGGTCAATCGAACGCTGGTGGTGTTTCACCAGCGAGCAGTTATAGTGAGTTCACACAAGTTGATGGTGAAGGTACACTAACAGAAACAAGAGAGCAGATATTATACTCAAGCAACTCCAACACAGGTTATAACAACACACCAGGTTCTCTTGTACCGGGGGGAAATCATGGTATAGAAATATCTTTTCTAGATAAAATAGACAACATCCGTACCAAGAAACAACTCGTGATTAAATATTTTGCTGGTGGATCTGAAATAGAGACATGGGAAAAAGACACAGGTACAGACAACAATTGGGATAAGATGATATCGTCTGTAGATCATGTAAATAATTGGGCCACAACATACGGTTATAATCTGCATTGGAAAGGTCTTATCTGGTTCCAAGGTGAGTCTGACGCAGGAGACGATACAGATGACCATAAATTAAAATTACAACAATTGATCACCAATGTAAGAGCACATGTGAATGTGAATGAGTCTGGAGATGAATTACCAGTGTGCTTGATACAGCCGGATAATAGAGTAGCAACTTTTGACAGCAATGGTGATTATGTCAGTTCCACACGTGTTGAGTCTATAAACACAGTAAGAGACGCGCAAGAACAAGTTGCGGATGCAGACTCTAGAGTTGAGATTGTTGACACAGCTACATATCAACATCTAATGGATTGGAATGGAAGCGGACATGGTGTGCACTGGCAAACTGAAGCTTACGTTGGTATTGGTATTGACGCAGCCACGAGAATGGATCAGATAATTGAGGATACATTAGTCTACAGTCCACCAAATCCAAATTTATGGCTTGACGCTAGCGATGAAACAACCGTAACACATTCTGATACAGCCTCGCAGCGTATTAGTGAGTGGCGTGATAAAAGTGAAAATAATTACCATGCAACACCGGTAAATGGAAACAGGCAACCAAGTTATTCAGCAATAACACAAAACAACTTAAAAGTTATAAAACTAGAAGCCGCGCGTGAGTTACGCAGCTTAACACCAGTACCAGCTAACTGGCAAGACACATATTTTGTTTCACGTTGGGATGGAGCAGATCCGTTTAATGATTATTATGGGTTGTTTACTGGTACGGAGAACATTAGTGATGACAACGGTTTTCAATGCAAAAAAGATACACAAGATTTATACAGTATGGGTTTTGGTGATGCAATTTTTATAAACGGGGTAGATAACAATGGAACAGCTAATGTATTACCAACGCTATCTTCACCATTTATAGGAAACATGAGAGCTAACAATCCAGTGCAGATCAATGGTTATTGTGTTGGTAATGACAGGTTATTAGGTAACCGTAACTGGCGAGGATATATCGCTGAGATCATTTGCTTTGATAGAAAATTAACTGACGATGAGAGATTCAAAGTAGAAGGGTATTTAGCTCATAAATGGGGAATCGCTGACGTGCTTCCCGCAAATCACTTACACAAAACAACGGCACCATAATACAATGAGATACTACATTTTAGATACAAAACAAGAATCAGATCAGTGTTTAGAAGAATGTTTGACAGCATATTTACAAAATGTTACTTGTGAGCAATACATAAAACAAACAACGAAATGGGCTGATGAACAACAAAGATTGACAGATGGAAAATATATCGTACCAGTATGCCCAAACCTAGGAACATTTGGATACACTATTGAAACATCAACCGAGGATTGGTTTGACGAAATATGAGCACTAGATACAAAAACACAATAATCGCACCTAGTGGTAATTTTGGGTCACTGACAGTGTCTGGTACGCAAATATCATCACAGGATTTTACAAATTGGGACACAGTTCAATCGGTTGTGACAGCTAACAGTGCAGATTGGGAGACCGCTCATGGCTGGGGTGACCATTCAACACAAAGCTATGCTACAAGTGCATATGTTGATGATCAGATAGCATTGTTACCAAGTGATGATTGGACCACAGTTCAATCGGTTGTGACCGCTAGCAGTGGTGATTGGGACACAGCATATGGTTGGGGTGACCATTCAACACAAAGCTATGCTACAAGTGCATATGTTGATGATCAGATAGCTCTTTTGCCAAGTGATGATTGGACCACAGTTCAATCGGTTGTGACTGCCAACAGTGCAGATTGGGCAAGTGAAACGACAACAACACTAAGTTTATCATCTGAATCTGACACATTGATATACACGGATGAAGATGGGACCGAGACACAAATCTCTCTAGCAGCTTACGCTGGTGGTGGTGGCGTGTCTTCAATTGCTGATGCCACTGACACAACCATAACATCTCCAAGTGGTGGTGATGTGTTAGTGTATGTGAATGGTGGTACTCAAAAATGGCAGAACAAGAAAAGTCGTGCCGCATTGGAAGACATGTACAACTATGCTAACGCCAATTTTTATAGCGAGCTGACTTATTCTAGTACCTCACAACTGACCGGTGTTTATGTGTGGGTGACTAACGCTAAAAGCACTGCCTTGTTCGAGCGTGATCTAGAATATACTTCAACCGGTCAATTATCCAGCGTGACCACGCGTGATGTACAAGGAGGTAGCACACGTGCCACTCTCACGAAAAATCTAGCATACACCGTCACCGGAGCGCTAAGCTCCACAACCAGGAGCTATAGTTGATGGCCACAAACGTGAACATCACAGCACCGGAGATTGAAGACGGTTCGCGTATACAATTATACAACATAACCAAGAGTGGTGAATTGTACAACCAACAACCAGATCTCTCAAGCGCCACATTCAGCACCACTGTTGATCTGGATAGTACCGATGTGGATGATGGCGACACCATCCGCATGCGTGTCACATGCCAAGCTAGCGCGACTGCATTGTTACCACTGGAGGTGATTGGCATAATAAACAGTGCAGGATTAACGTTTCCACAATCACAACAAGACGACACAGTGTATAATGATATTGGTATTGATGGTAGTATATTTGCTGGTCCGGGTGGTGACACAACCACCGGTTTGACCATGACACCTGATGGTTCAAACATATTGATAAATTTATCTGACACTGTGTCACCATACCAAGTGACCGCTCAACAAATATACAGTTACTTCGCGTATTTACAGACAGAAGCGACCGGCATCACAACATTTTACAACGCCATCACACCAGTCGATGGTCTCAATTTTCGTATCAATGTTGACCAGGTGGATCTACGGATACAAAACACCGGCACAAATGATGTCAATCTGATGGGTGGTAGATTGTTTCGCTCAAATGAAACAACTGTTGTGTACACAGACAGCACACAGAATTACGGCACCATCACACATGACACAGGATTCTTGTTGCAGTTCATACAACCACAAGTGGAGGCGGCTCTAGGCAACTCAGTGGCCAGCGCCGCAGACATGACCACAGTCAAAGCAGACGTTGCTTCGATCAAATCGGATCCTAATTTAAACCTGATAACAGCAATTTACACATCATGAGTTTCGCAAATCCAAACGCTAGTAACGTTATTGTACAATCTGACAGAGATGCTGATCTATCTGGACTGGTGGGTAACACAGGAGTCACAATCACTGAGGATGAAGGTATCACGTATTATGATTTTGGTCAAAATCGACTAGCGATCACAGGTGGGTTGTCTGTTGATCCAGAGAAGGAAGTGATGATATTTCATCATGACCATCAAACCGATTTTGATACCACGATGTATCTTTCCGGTAGTACCAGGAGTGACGGATGGAAATACGGCATGTCATTCAGCACTGATGCTGATGGTTATGTTGTGGTCAATTTTACCAGCACACTCCCTGCTGCATACATAGTTGGTGTGAGTTTATACTTTCAGAGTGTCACCGGTGGTAGTTCTGGTTTAGGGGCATTCAACAACAGAGGTCACCTGATCAAATCGATCAGCGGTAATGATGTCACGTTGTGGTACAAATCAGTAGGAGACAGTCTAGGTGGCAGTTCGCGGTGCAGATCTTACGCGGGCTTTGAGTATGGTAAAGAGTATATTGCCAACAATAGAATCAAGTATTCCAAAGGCACTGGTATATTTTTCACCGGGTACACCGGAAGCAATTGGAACCCAAGAGACGCTTGTTTCTCAATGGGCGCTCGAACACATTTCCGGGCACGTGGTGGTACTATCGTGATGTCCAAGCCATGGAGTTGCGGGGCATCGAGTTATGTGGACTGGGACAATTTAACCATATTAAACACACATCCAACGTATCAAATTGAAGCGCGTGGCATGGGAAATGGCTTGACCAAAGATGTGAGTCTGGTCAACACGGACATCGGTAATTTTGTTAGCTTAGACACGATTGGATTCAAATTGGTCAATGGTTCCATGATGAACACATACACTCAATATTATGAATTACCGGTGCGGGATGCGGATGTCAGTGAAAACACATACGATTACGATTTTGGTACTTCCACTGGAAGTTTTGGCCACGTGCTGCTGACATTGACCAATTGTTCTGATGGTACTAAATTCAGACCCATGTGGAGAAAAACAACCGGTACCAATCTACAGAACGCGTGTGAGATACACAAAGATGTCAAAATAGATGTACGAGACACCGGCAACTCACCCATTGAAGATGTACAAGTGTACACCCGTGATTATCCATCAATATTTGCCAAACATGTCGCGATCAAGAATAAATCACCTCTAAATAATGAGGGTCCGGTCACTGTGACTGCCGCGACTCCACCCAACGTGTACATGCCAGCACATGGATACACAACAGGTGATTGTGTGATGTTACAAGGATTTGCAAATAGTTCCGGTACAAGCAATGGTGATTTTATAAATGGGTACAAAAAAGTAACTGTGGTGGATGCAGACAATCTCACATTGCACTACCTGGATGGTACTGATGTTGTGGGTACTGTTAACCATACACAAGAGTTGTCTATCAATATAACTGCGATCGTTAGTGATGGTGCCGAAACACCGAAGATAAAATTGACAGTTGATAGTACAACTGGCATTGCAGCTGGTGACAAGGTTTATGTTGTAGATGTTACAGGTAGTATCAGCTCAACACTCAACGGTGTTACACACACAATAAATAGCATCACAGGTTCTGATGTTGTGTTGAATACGAACTGGCCAGGATCCAACAACGGATATACATCCGGAGGCGACTTGCACAAATTTTTTGCAAATAGATTAGTACCAGCGATTGAATACGATCACACAACAACACACACATACAGTAAATCTACCGCAGCAGATGGTACCACAGAAACTTTTCCTGTGATGATCGGCGGGTCATTGAAAGAGTATCACCCTGCCCAAAAATTCGCAACACGTACATATGGTGGTCCTTATGTGATCGATTTGAATCCGGCTGAAACAAATTGGCTTGATGCAGATACTGGTGTTGGTATGGCGTATGCAGATTGGGATACGAGTAAATTTGACAACTATTTCCGGATGGATCGCCGCGGCGTGGCAAACAACCAGGATGACATATTCAAATTTTGCTTTTGTAAATATGAGAAGTTGATCAACAGTGTCAAAACATCACTTGTAAAAACCGGCACATTGACTATAAGCAATGTGATGACCGATGACCAAACCATCACAGCAAACGAATCAACAACTCAACAATACACAACTGTTGACACACCTGAGATATTTTATGATGTTGCTAAATATTGGTTGCAACAAAATTACACTGGTCAGCATGAAACAATTGTTGACAGACAAGGTGATACAATTCTAGCCAAACACAACCATGTGGTGCTTGATGACCAAGCTGCCACGGTGTTCAATTACGTGGCTAACAGTCCTAGTGACGTGACCACCGGTGCAACTATTGAGAAAACCGGAACCGGGGGAGCGAACAACAACCATCCAGTGGATCACTTGATCAACAACAACACTGACACTGGAACCGAAAAATGGTTAGTTTCCAACGTTGGTACAGACACTGGTGTGATCATATCAGGTCTGGAGAGTTGCTTGGTCACAGGATTCAAAATATTTTCCGGAGACGTGAGAGACCGTGACCCGAAAAGAATAATAATATACGGTTCAAACAACGGTACAAGTTGGACACAGATCATCGACACACCGTTAGGTTCATTCACCAACCCGGCCGGTGTGAGCACCTTTGCCAACATAAACAATTACGCTGACGGTGTTCAGCAAAAAACATTGTTTTTTGAAAACACCACAAGATACACGAGTTACAAGATTGTGTTTCCAGAAATTGTAAGTGGTACAACACTTGCTGTACAAGAGCTAGAATTGTTGGGTACAACAATTGATGGTACCATAACTGTCAAATCAGAGACATTTGTTGGTAACATAGGTACTGATAACGGTGATATAACACTACAAAACGACACGCAAATTGTAGGAACCTATGGAGACATAAGCGTGTTGCCATACACACTGACCAACATAGAAGCTGGTAGCACCATACAATTGTACAACATGGAGACCGCAAGAGCTGGAGAGATCGTGAACACAACAGTTGGTGGTGATGTTGGTACAAAAGTGACACACACTGGCACGTACGCCAACAGTCTTGCTGAACCAGGAGACGAGATCCGATTGCGTGTCACATGTCAGAGCGGCACAACTGCTCTGTTGCCTTATGAAGTGTTTGGTGTGGCACAATCAAGCGGCATCAGTTTCAAAGTGAATCAACAAGATGACACTATTTACAACGCCAACGGTATAGATGGTAGTGACACCTCGATCACGGATGACTTCACAGCTGATTACACAAACTTACAAATCGATTCGACCGAAACAGACGGTGTGGTGACAGTTCAAGAGATATACGCTTTCTATGCATACAGTATCACCACCAGTACTGGTATCGATAACTTCTTCGGAGCAATCACTCCAATAGATGGTTTGAATTATCGTATCAACACAGATGTTGTTGATCTGAAAATACAAAACACCACAAGCGTTGACACCATACTCAAAGGCGGTAGATTGTACAGGGATGACAATGGCAGTGTGATCGACACCGACTCTACCACTGGAGCCGGCTCCGGTAGCTTCACACATGACACAGGCTTTCTGTTGCAGTACATCGCTCCACAAGTGGAGAACGCGGTGGTTGAAGCTGATTTAGCGAGTAATACAGACATGAACACAGTCAAATCAGATGTACAATCAATCAAAAACAACACAAGTGTGATACCTGGCTTGTTATAAGCATAAATAATTATATGACAGCAGAACATAAAAATTTAGATTATTTGAAAGGTAAATTTGAGGATGGTGATCGACCAACCGGTGAGGACTTCGCTCATCTAATCGATAGCTGTCACAACACACGCCAATTGACCGATGTAACTATAACTGCAAGTTTGAGTGTACAAGATACATTGACTGTTGATGGTAAAATCAACACACGTGATGTTGCTGCTGATGGAAGCAAGCTGGATACTCTGGATTCCTTTGTGAGATCTAACAGTGACAGTTGGGAAGAGACTGATCATATACTATCCGTTAGTTCAACCATTGAAACCGTTTCTAGCGTGTTATCTAACAACATATACACACTCAACAATACATTGAGTACATATATAGATGACAATATATCCGCAGTTGATAGTAAAATAGATGACAATATATCCGCAGTTGATAGTAAAATAGATGACAATATATCCGCAGTTGATAGTAAAATAGATTTAAATGTCACACAACTCACATCAAGTATAAACAATAACATCAACACAATCGATACAAATGCTGATAACATAAACACACGAGTTGATAATATTAACATCGAGTTAGATGAATTAGAAGTAGATGTCGGTGCACTGAACACAACAGTTGCAGACAATAGTGCCAGTTGGGGAGTAGATGAGAACACAAACACATTAGGTGGACTTGTAGATGTTGTGACAACCGGTGCCGAACATAACAGTGTATTAAAGTATGACACGACAGAGCAGTTATGGTTACCAGCTACAGACTTACACGGTGAAGGTCAACATGTAGATACATTTCTGGAGCTACATGACACACCAGTCGCGTTCACCGGTTCTGATGAATTTATCAAAGTTAATCAGAGTGGTGATGGAATTGCGTTTGTTTCACATGAAACACAGGTGTGGGACGATGTATCAAATGTCGTCACAACCAACAGCGCAAGCTGGGCGGAGCAAACAGATGTGTCGGATCTAACAAATGTCGTCACAACAAACAGTGCAAGCTGGGCGGAACAAACAGATGTGTCGGATTTAACAACCGTGGTGTCGACAAACAGCGCAAGCTGGGCGGAACAAACTGATGTGTCGGATTTAACAACCGTGGTGTCGACAAACAGTGCAAGCTGGGCGGAGCAAACAGATGTGTCGGATCTAACAAATGTCGTCACAACAAACAGTGCAAGCTGGGCGGAACAAACAGATGTGTCAGGGTTAGTCTCTGATATAGCTGATGTAACAACTGCTGTGTCATCCAATAGTTCGAATTGGGCGGAACAAACTGATGTGTCAGGGTTAGTCTCTGATATAGCTGATGTAACAAATGTCGTCACAACCAACAGCGCGAGCTGGGCGGAGCAAACAGATGTGTCGGATCTAACAAATGTCGTCACAACCAACAGCGCGAACTGGGCGGAGCAAACAGATGTGTCGGATCTAACAAATGTCGTCACAACAAACAGTGCAAGCTGGGCGGAGCAAACTGATGTGTCAGGGTTAGTCTCTGATATAGCTGATGTAACAACTGCTGTGTCATCCAATAGTTCGAATTGGGCTGTGCTCAACTCACAAGGAAAATTAGTTGAAAGTCAAATCCCGGAACTGAGCATAACACAAACATACACAGTACAAAATAAAGAAGAGGTCACAACGTTAAATCCTGCGGAAGGTATACAACGCGGTGATATAGTTATTGTATCTACTGCATATGATAATTTAATAGCGAAGGTCGATAATCCATCTGGTGTATACGATCAATCAACCAAGACATACTCTGGTTATAGTAAGCTATCTAGACCAGATGCATACGTAACATCAGTAAATGAGATGTACGGTAATGTGGTTATAGAGACTGATAGTATCACTGACCAGGACAATACAAATAAGTGGTCGACTGCCGATAAGAACACATACATCAACACCTTAAGCTCAAACTTTATAAACACAACAACAGGAATATACACCTCTGCTGGTGCAGAATTGCATGATATATTCTCAACGAGCGATAACATAATTGGTGATCAGGTCGTCACAGGTGAATCAACAGCAACATTTTACACAGGTAAGTATAAAACAAAAGACAATAGTGGGAGCACATTAACAGGTATAACACGCGATGTGAATATAGGTGGACATGTTCTACATATTGTTAACGGTATAATAACAGGGATCACAGATGAATGAATCAAAAAGACACAACAGTTAAACCACTTAGTTCATTCTATAGTACGAATCTAAACCCTATAGTAAACTCTTATGATAAGCTCGCAACACGGATTGCATACACCTTAGGTTACCCACAAATAAACATAGAGGCACATCAAAATCAAGTGTATGAAAATATAAGCATCTCTATCGAGATGTTTAGTAAGTTTGCTGGATATACAGAGGAGCTACTAACATTTGATTCACGCCTGTATAAGCCCGGTAAGGGTATGAGAATGGATGTGTTGTTCACTGCAACTGAACAACTTAGAGGTTCATCACCTGCCGGTGAGAACACAACCTTAGATACATCTCTATATGAAATTGGTGAAAGCACAATAGGTAAAAATCCAACAAACTTCGCAGTGTCATACGTTGATGGTAAACCTAACATGAAGGGGTACGATTACCTAACAGATAATTACAGAAAAGTTGTTGATATATTTGATTTTCAAGAGGGTAGTTCTTCCGGTATAAACACACTCTTCACCATCGAACAGACATTAGCACAGCAGACATATTTTAGTTACGCGTTAGGTAAATATGGATTCGATCTAGTCAGTTGGTTCACAATGAAGAGTTGGTTGGATATGAGACGCAAGCTGTTGTCACAGGATTATTACTTCCGGTTCGATGATAGAAAGCAAACAATGTATTTGACTCCGGAGCCAAACTCAGGAAGCGCTCGGGCAAGTTTCTATGGTATTGTTGGAGCGTATGTAGAAAGACCTGTACATGAATTAGTGAGTGAGCAATGGGTGTATCAATATGCCCTCGCGCTAACAAAAATTATAATCGGTAGGGTACGTGGTAAATATAGTGGCACAAATCTATTTGGAGGTGGTGCACCTAATTACAGTGAGTTGTTATCAGAAGGTAATCAAGAGAAAGACAAACTCGAAACCAAACTATACGAGGGTGTACCAGGGTTTGGAGATGGTCAACCACCCTTGTTTTTTGTAGGTTGATATGGACTATATTTATAAAATTAAAGTGACGCGTGTGATTGATGGAGATACTGTTGACGCTGAAATAGACTTGGGATTCAACATGACACTACACAAACGCATAAGGTTACATGGAATTGACACACCTGAGACTCGAACTAGAGATAAAGAGGAAAAACAACGCGGTTTCGCTGCGAAGAGAAGATTACAGGAGATAGTCGATGAACAGTCAAGTGTATTATATTTAAAATCACTCGATCAAGGTAAATTTGGTAGATGTATTGGTGTTCTTTTTGAAGAGAATTTTGATGATCAGAGTATAAATGATCTACTTGTACAGGAAGGTCATGCAGTGGTTTATGATGGATGAACAAAAAACCTTATAAGAAATATAAAGAATTCCGACAAGGTACCTATAGACCTGTAAATAATCTTAAATTTAAGGGAGCTAAGAATCCTCGTTACCTCAGTAGTTGGGAGCTAAAATTTTTCAAGTGGTGTGATAGAAATCCGTATGTAGAGCAGTGGAGTAGTGAGAGTGTTCACATACCATATATATCTCCAGTAGATGGTAAGATGCATCGATATCTTGTTGACAACACAGTACACATACGAGAGGGGGACAAGCTGGTCAAATATCTGATCGAAATAAAACCGAGTAAGCAAACGAAACCACCAAAAAATCATGGTAATAAGAAGCGGTCTACGATTGTGTATGAGAACGTACAATGGGGTGTAAATCAAGCGAAATGGATTAGCGCTAAGGAGTGGGCTGACAAAAACGGGTATATCTTCCAGATAGTTACAGAAAAGGATTTCAATCTATTCGTGAGATAACACTGGAAAACGCTTGCTTTATTATAAATATATACAGATGCACGCAAAACTACTAGTTGAAACAGCTGACCCGGCCGAATTTGAATATATAATTGAAGAAAAAAATTCAAAGAGTCCAGCAA
>Ga0181377_1000379_pt1 | contig 16751 bp, 18 predicted proteins | sample LowvirmetaG_9_FD_130160 | JGI IMG/M metagenome (GOLD analysis project Ga0181377, IMG submission 130160) | Marine viral communities from the Subarctic Pacific Ocean - Lowphox_13 viral metaG | ecosystem: Environmental > Aquatic > Marine > Oceanic | place: Subarctic Pacific Ocean | collected...
CCATCCGGGGATTCCGTATTCCAGCTCCGCAAGGCGAAGCCGAGGCGCGGCGGGCGCCGTGGCGCTCCGCCTTGATATGAATATGGCTACGGAATGGAGCGTTACCGCCCGCCGCGCCGGCCAGGAATTTCGGCGAGCACCCTCAAGGGGGCCCATGGTCCCGGGTCTTCGTTACCGGCGCCGCGCGAACGGATCCACCGTGCTTTCCCACGCATGGCCCATCCGGGGATTGTTCCCGTGCGACCGGACGAGGCGGATTCCCAACTTGCCTTCGCAAGCCCACCCTGGCCTGACCTGCCTAGGCACCGGCGAGACCGTCTCTCCCACCCGCACCCTCCTGACCCTGCCCCCCACAACCAGAACGGTACCTGATCCGGCTCCTGTGGGGGCAGGGGCATAGTATGGGGTAAGGGGGTATAAGACGGATACGGGATCAAAACCTCACCTCCGAAGATACCTGCGCAGCTGCCGAGGATAAGAAATCGCACTGCGATTTCCCGAGGCAGGATCCATCTCCTGCTGCTCCCTCATGCACAGGAGGAAACATCCGGAGATAGGCCCCTGCCTCCGCAGGAGCCTGCGGGGGAGAGAGATTTCTTTCCCCTCAACTCCGCGACCCCGGCCTTACCTAGCCCCAGGCAAGCGAATGCATGGCTGAGGGGAGAAAAATGCCGGAAATGAAGGCATTCTTGGAACCTTGAAAACAAAAATTCTCCAAATAGTAGAAATCTCTTTCTAGCTGCGCTATGCTGCAAGGGCTTGGCCAGGCAACATTTCCTTCAACTGACTTGGAGAATAGATATGTTGTCTCTCTTGGCGGCCCCTCTGGCCGCAATCATGATGGTTGGCACAGGATTGCCTGTGACCGACGCGTCTGTCCCGGTGGTGAACCGCGCGCAGAACATGTCCCTCGCGCCATGGGCTGAGCCCGCTGGTACGACCTCTTATAGCTGCACCCTCGTCATGGATACGGGCTTTTCCTGTATCTGGGATTGTGGAGGCGACTGGATCATCACGCCCACGGATGATTGTTCCGTTCCGCCTAATTAAGGCGAGCCGTCTTTGCTCTCTCCTTCCAATCCCTGTCTGCGTTTCCTCGGACCTTCCCCCGGTGTTTCCGGGGGACTTTTTTATGGAGGGCTCACACCGGGCGAGCATAATATGCAACCGCATAATCCGGCGTGTAGCGTTTCTCGCCAACACGGACGAATCCCAAGCGGGTGTGAAATTTGTGTGAGCCCGGATTGTCCGGGTCTGTGTTCACTTCCGCGCCGAGCCATTGGCGGCCGCTGGCGAGGTCAAACGCGGCCTCATACAGGCGCTGGCCGAGGCCTTGTCCGCGCGCGGCCTCGGATATGGCGATCCGGTCAACATAGAGCAGGTCACAGCCTTGCTCCGCCTGCCACGCCTCGAACCAGCGGAGATTGGCGCTCTGATAGGCCAGCGTGCCGGGCTCGATCAGGTTGATGAAGCCGAGCGGTGCGCCGCCTGCATCTGTCGCGACAAGGCAGGTGGCGAGATCAATCCAGCGCTTCAGGCCGTCTGCCGTTGCCTCATGCCCCACACCGGGCGTCGAGGCCTGGTTGATGGCGTAGAGGGCAGGGAGGTCGGAAGGGGTGTAGGGACGGATGGGCATGGGACGCGATTTGGCGCATAGGTCGGGGATTGGCAATAGAGAGTGCAGCAAACACCGGACTCATCCTGAGCGAAGTCGAAGGATGATTTGGCCAAGAACCGCAATCTCCCCAAGCCCGCGCCCGATCCTTCGACTCGCTCAGGATGAGCGCTAGGGTGGGGCGATGCAATTCTGGGTCTACCTCCTGCAATGCGCCGACGGGAAATACTATGTCGGCTCCCATCGGGGCGACGATGTGGACGCTCGTGTGTGGGAGCATAATGAAGGCATCAATCCGAAGGCGTTCACCTTCTCCCGTCGTCCGGTGAGGCTGCTCTGGTGCGGGGAGTTTTCCGATCCCGCAGAGATGGTCAGTTTCGAACGGCAGATGAAAGGCTGGACCCGCGCCAAGAAGGAAGCCTTTGTGCAGGGAGACTGGGAGCGGCTGAAGGAGTTGTCGAAATCGCACACGGCACCGCCTGTTCGGGAGAAGGGCCGGTTCTACAAACTGACCACCCGGACAAGCCACAAGACCCGGACTCATCCTGACCCCATTACCGACTCATCCTGAGCGAAGTCGAAGGATGAACTGGCCTGGATCTGCAATCTCCTCTAGCCCACGCTCGTGCTTCGACTTCGCTCAGCATGAGCGCTACGAGGGTGAAGAGGCGGATGGGCATGGGGCGGAGCAATCAGATTTGGTGATATCTATTGTGCTTTCCGCCCCGAATACTACCATCCCAAAAATGAGTTGGCCGAGCGAGTGGGTTTCTTTGGTGGCGGGTCTTTCGGGCGCTGTAATAGGCGGCCTGATTAGTTTGCTGGCTCAATGGATATCTTTTTGGCATCAATCGACCTCGCAGAAACGCGCTTGGCAAGAAGAACGAGAACGTTGGCGCATAGAGGACCGGCTAACAGACCTCCGGGAGATGTATGATAGTGTCGAGAGTTTAAGCCTCGCAGTTGAAAACTTCCGGATACGTAAGGCTCATGAACGATCAACGGCGGAAGCTGATAGAGAGATACCCGCGCACGTGCTTTCTTATAACGACGCGCGGGGTGGATTCGAAGATTCGATATGGGCGGTCAAACGCTCTCTCTTGCTAATGGACGAGTCGATTCTCGATTGGTCGAAGAAGTTCGACGAAAACTACCGCAATTGGCTTCTTGCCAAAACAGAAGATGATGGAATCGAGGCGCTGCTAGAATTTGAACGCCAGATTGCTGAGTTTCGTCGTTTTGTTGCAGCCGAATTTCGGAAGGCAAAAACCGAACGCGCGAGCCTAACCTCTGTATAGTCCTAGTTCTTCCCGAACTTCCGGTCCCGCCCCGCCAGCAACCGCAAGCGCAACGCGTTCAGCTTGATGAAGCCTTCGGCGTCTTTCTGATCATAAGCGCCGTGGTCGTCTTCGAAGGTGACGATGTCTTCCCGGTACAGAGAATAGGGGCTGGAGCGGCCGGTGAGGTAGGCCTGACCCTTGTAGAGTTTCAGCGTCACTTCGCCCGTCACCCAGCGCTGGGAATGGTCGATGGCGGCCTGCAGCATTTCGCGCTCCGGGCTCCACCAGAAGCCATTATAGATCAGCTCTGCATAGCGCGGCATCAGCTCGTCTTTCAGATGGGCGGCGCCCTTGTCGAGCGTGGCCTGTTCGATGCCGCGATGCGCCGTCAGCAGGATGGTGCCGCCGGGCGTCTCATAGATGCCGCGCGACTTCATGCCGACGAAACGGTTTTCGAGCAGGTCGAGCCGGCCGATGCCATGCTTCTTGCCATAGGCGTTGAGCGCGGTGAGCAATGTGGCGGGGGACATGTCCTCGCCATTGATGGAGACCGCGTCGCCGCGCTCGAAGCCGATCGTGATGATCTCGGCTTCGTCGGGCGCGTCTTCCGGGCTGATCGTCCGCATATGGACGAATTCCGGCGCGGGCTCGGCCGGGTCTTCCAGAACCTTGCCCTCGGAGGATGAGTGCAGCAGGTTGGCATCGACGGAGAAGGGGGCCTCGCCGCGTTTGTCCTTGGTGATCTCGATGCCGTGCTGTTCGGCGAAGGCGAGCAAATCTGTGCGGGATTTGAAATCCCAGTCGCGCCACGGAGCGATGACCTTGATGTCGGGGTTCAGGCCATAATAGCCAAGCTCGAAGCGGACCTGGTCATTACCCTTGCCGGTTGCGCCATGACAGACCGCGTCTGCGCCGACCATGTCGGCAATCTCGATCTGGCGCTTCGAGATCAGCGGGCGGGCAATCGAGGTGCCGAGCAGGTAGACGCCCTCATAGACGGCATTGGCGCGGAACATCGGGAAGACGAAGTCGCGGACGAATTCCTCGCGCACGTCTTCGATGAAAATGTTCTCCGGCTTCACCCCGGCGGCGAGCGCCTTGGCACGGGCCGGCTCCAGCTCCTCGCCCTGGCCGAGGTCTGCGGTGAAGGTGACGACTTCGGCGCCGAATTCCGTCTGCAGCCATTTCAGGATGATCGACGTGTCCAGTCCGCCGGAATAGGCGAGCACGACTTTTTTCGGAGCGGAAACGGACATGAATTTGTACCTTCTATGGGGCCTGCTGATTGCGGGGATGCAATAGGTGGGAAAGCCCGTCGTGACAAGCGCTGCACACGATCCGGGCGGTCACGTAACTCTCACAAGACTCTTTGCCGGGAGGGATAGTTTGATCTCGGTTAACGCGATATAGTCGGGCCGTTAAGGTTAAGGTAGGCAGAGGGAGGTTAGATAGGGTCATGCTTGAGACGCACATGACAGATGGGCATGAGCCCGTTTCCCTTCTTCCCGACTCCCTTCGCCGCGCCGTTCTGGACAGTGTCCATGAGCGTGTGGACGCGCCGGTGCGGCCAGCGCCCGACGCCTCCTTCCGCGAGCGGCTGGAAGCGCGGCGCGCCGTGCGGCCCCAGTCCACGCTGGCGATCACCTCCGGCATTCAGTATCCGACGCTGGAGGCTGGCCGTGCCCGCTCCGCGCCGATACGTGCGGCCAGGCCGAAGCGGCCCGTCAATGCGATGACCGAGCCGCAGCCACGTCGCGCGCCGATGCTGATGAGGGCGATGTCGTCCATGGGCGGCGCCCTGCCGGCGATCACTCTGTCGAATGGCCTGAGCCTCGGCGGCGGGGATGGCGATGATGACTCCAAAATGGGCGAGCGGCTGTCGAAACTGTCCCAGCTCGCCTTTGCCGGCCTTGCCGTGCTCGGCTTTGCGGGCCTCTCTTTCATGGCGGCCGACAATGCGCTGACTGGCAATGACACGGCCGATGGCGACGAGGATGCGGCGGCGGCGGAAACGCGCGCGGCCCTGAAAGCGGCGACCAGCCAGCGCATCACGTCCAGCCAGGCCTCGGCCCTTGCCATGGCCAGTGCCTCTGCGCCGATGGATGGGGCGGCCCAGCCTTGGTTCGACTACAAGGCCATCGCGTTTGACATTGCCGCGCGCAACGAGGCGCAGGTCGAGGCCCAGCGCGCCGCCGAAATGGCTGCCTCCGCTGAGGCGGAACGCCGCGCCGCCGCTGCCATCGCAGAAGCCGAAGCCCAGCAACTCGCCGAAGAGCAGCGCCTTGCGCGCCTCGCCGAAGCGACCCGCCTTGCCGACGCGACCGCCGAAAAGCGCCGCCTTGCCGAAGAGGAAGCGGCCCGCGTCGCCCGGATGGAAGCGATCCGTCAGGCTGAACTGGACGCAGAGCAGGCCGCCGCCATGCGCGCCGAGGCGACCCGTCTCGCTGAACTGGAAGCGCGCCGTATCGCCCATGCCGAGGCGGAGGCCATGCGCCTTGCCAATCTGGAAGCCGACCGTCTTGCCGAGGCGCGCCGGGTGGCCGCAGCGGAAGTGCAGGCGCTGCGCGCGCCGGTGCAGTATGTGTCGATGGCCAATGCGGTCAGCCTGCCGGTCGCGCCAACGCCGCAGGTCAAGCCGCTGGTGCGGACGCCAAAAGCGAAGCCGGCTGCGACCTGGGCTGCCTATTCAGGCCCGATGCCGACCAAGGCGTCGCTGAAACCGTCCAAGCCCCTGGTGCTGGTCGCGCAGACCCCGGTCGAGCGCGCCGTGCCGCCGGCCCTGAAGCCGAACGCGGCCCATGTGCGCGCCTTTGATCGCCCGGTGCCGGTGCAACAGGCGTCGCAAAAGGTCGAAGCCTTCATGGCCGAGCGCGTGCAGCGCACCGCGGATGCGCCGGTATCCGAGGCGGCGCTTGAGACGCTGCAGGCCGAGTTTCTGATAATCGTGAATTCCGCGCAGGATGGCACGGTCTCGGAGATTGCCCTGCCAGAGGGCGGGCGGATGGAGATCACCATCGAGCAGACCACTACGCGCGAAGCGAGCCGTCCGGTGCTGAAGACGGTCAGCTATTCGGTCAGCGAATATCGCGCGGTGCAGCGGTCGGTGACGGCGCAGGTCGATCGCAACGTGACGCTGACCTGCCGGGATCTCAGCTATGTCATTCCGGGCAAGGAGCGCGGCCGGTTCGCCGCCTGCGAATCCGGCAAGGGCGAATGGCTGATCTCGCGGGCGACCGAAGGCTCCAAATCAAGCATCTAGGCTTTGGCCAGATCCTTGTGATGACGCTTGGCGCGCTTGATCAGGTGTTTCTCGACCACGCGGAAATTCTTGCGGTGAGACCGGAAGAAGAAGTCGAACACATCGCCCGCCAGCGGGACGGAGCCGATAACCACATCGACAACAAGATTCCAGACGATCTGAATGTGCGCCGTGATGGGCAGTTTGAGCCGCGCTGCCGTGCCGAGCGCATAGAGGCCCGCCGCGCCCGTGATCGCATCGCCTGCCACGGGCAGGAGGCCGAGCAGAGAGTCGAGACCAAACGGAACGCCCGCAATCCTGAAGCGCGTATCCATCAGATCCGAGAACCGGTCGAAACCGGCGATTTCATCAGCGACGGTGCGCCCATTGGGCAAATGGAGCAATTCGGCTTCTTCCCGCGTAATCCGTGATGGCATAATCTGTCCCTTTGGTCCTTTCCAACAGTGGCCCAATATTGCGCCGCGCGTCAAAGCCTGCTGAATGGCGAGTATGGAAGACGCGCATGTCTACAAATTGCTGACCGATGACCAGTGGCGCGCGGCCGAGGCCTCCGGCGTGACCGATGTGCCCATCGACCGGGAGGATGGCTATGTGCACTTCTCTACGGCCGAGCAAGTCGGCGAGACGGCGGCAAAGTATTTTTCCGGCCTGAAGGATGTGCGGCTTGTCCGCTTCCCGGTGGACCGGTTGCCGCCACTCAAATGGGAAACGAGCCGGGGCGGGCAATTGTTCCCCCACCTCTATGGCCGCCTGCAGATCGCCAAGGCCGATGCCGTCTGGCGGCTTGCGCGTGGTGAGGACGGGGCCCCGGTCATGCCAGAGGATCTGAATGATGAGCCTGACTGATCTCGGCGTTGCCGCCGTGAAACTGTTGCCTCCGGAGGCGGCGCACATGGCGACGATCCGTCTGCTGAAGGCCCGGCTGGGTGTGCCGATCAATCCTCCGGCCACGCATCCGACCCTCGCGGTGAAGCTGCCGAAATCTGGTCTCGCCCTGTCCGGGCCGGTGGGCCTGGCCGCCGGGTTCGACAAGAATTGCGACGTGCCGACCGCCATGTCGAAATATGGGTTCGGTTTTGTCGAGTGCGGCACGGTCACGCCGAAGCCGCAGGCCGGCAATCCGAAACCGCGCCTGTTCCGCCTCAGCGATGACAAGGCGGTCATCAACCGGATGGGCTTCAACAATGAGGGGCTGGACACGTTCGTTGCCAACCTCAAGGCCTATTCCGGCGCCGTCCCGTTGGGCGCAAATGTCGGCGCGAACAAGGACAGTGATGACCGTGTGGCGGACTATGTGCTCGGCATCGAATCGGTTGCGCCCCATGCGGACTATATAACGGTCAATATTTCCTCGCCGAATACGCCGGGCCTGCGCGGCCTGCAGGACAAGGCCTCGCTTGAAGCGCTGTTGACCGCTTGTGGAGCAGCCGAGCGGGTGGGCAAGCCAGTCTTCCTGAAAGTGGCGCCCGATCTCGATCCGGAAGCGATTGCGGACATTTGCGGTGTCATGCGCGGGCCGGGCACATGGCTGTCAGGCCTGATCGTGTCCAACACGACCCTGGCGCGACCGGACAGCTTGAAGAGTGCACAAAAGGATGAGGCAGGCGGCCTTTCGGGCGCCCCGCTGATGGATGCGTCAACGGATATTCTGGCGGCGTTCGCGCGGGAGCTGAAGGGCGAGTTCGACCTGATCGGCGCAGGCGGCATTGCCAGCGGGGCCGATGCCTATCGCAAGATCCGGGCAGGGGCCCATGCCGTGCAACTCTATTCCGCGATGATCTATGAAGGGCCGGGTCTGGCTGAGCGGATCAATCGCGAGCTTGTCCGCCTTGTGCAGGCAGACGGGTTCACGACGCTGGCTGAAGCCGTCGGGAAAGATCTCTGAACAGGCCCGGCACATAAGCGCCGAGCGCGGCGGCGCGGAAAACATACATCATCAGGAAGGCCGTCCAGACGCCGGCATTGCCCCAGGCCGGGCGGAGCAGCAGGTCTGCCCCGAGATAGAGCCCGGCAGAGATGATGCCGGCATTGCGCAGCGCGCGGCCCTGTGTCGTGCCGAGGAAGAGCCCGTCCAGCTGCCATGCCGCGATGCCGAGCAGGGGCACAGCCGCGCAATAGGGAAGGTAAGCCAGTGTTGCGGCGCGCGCTTCGGGATCGCGGATAAAGGTCTCGATCACCCAGCCTCCGCCGAACAAATAGAGCAGCGAGATCACGGCGCCAGAGACGAGGGCGAATTCGGTTGTCAGGCGCATCGCGCGGGCAAGGCGTTTGCTGTCGCGGGCGCCATAGGCCTCGCCCGCCTCCTTCTCCGCGACGAAGGCAAAGCCGTCGAGGACGAAGGCGGCGACGGTGATGAACTGGAGCAGGACTTCATTGCCGGCGGTCACGGCGGTCGAGATCAGCGTGCCGGAGCGGACGAACCAGGCAAAGCAGAAGACCAGCGCCAGCGTGCGGAGCATGATGTCGCGATTGGCGGCGAACAGCGCGGTGAGCTTGTCGCGGTCGAGCAGGCGGGCATGGCCCCGGAAGGCGGGCGCGACGAGGATGAGGCCAAAGCCGAGGGCGACCCATTCGGCAATCGCGGTGCCCGCGCCGATGCCCGTCGGCCCCCAATCAAGACCCGCGACGAACCATGCATCGAGCCCGGCATTGGTGCCGTTCATGACAATCTGGAAGGCGAGCATCTGGCCGGTCTTGCCCGTACCAAGCATCCAGCCGGTGACAGCAAGCCCCATGAGATAGGCGGGCGCGCCCCAGATGCGGGCATTGAAATAGCCCTTGGCAAGGGATTCGACCGTCTGTGTGCCCTCAAAGGCCGCAAAGGTGCCGATCTTCAAGAGGGGAGAGAGCAGGAACAGGGACACGCCGATGGCGCCGCCGAGCATCAGCGCGCGCAGCAGGATGGCGCGGGATTCGGCTGTGTCGCCCTGACCATTGGCCTGCGCCGTCAGGCCCGTGGTGGACATGCGCAGGAAGCCGAAGCCCCAATAGATGAAACTGTAGGCGACGGCCGCGATGGCCACGGCGGCAAGATCTGCCTTGTCCCCGAACCGGCCCATGATGGCCGTGTCGACGACGCCCGTCGTGGCGGTCGCGGCCTGCGCCAGGATGATCGGCACGGCGAGGGAAAAGACTTTTCCGCGGGTCAGCATGCCCGCCCGCTTAGCCTGATTGCCCGGTCGGGGCGAGGCCTATTCGGCGTGGAGCGCTGTGTAGAGTTCGCGCGCTTCCGGCAGGGCGATGAGCAGGTAGAGCGGGAAGGCGGCGGTGAGCAGGATCAGGACAAAGGGGACGAATTTCGCCGCGTCCGGCAGGCGCAATTCGTCCTGGACGACCGACATGAGGGTCAGCATGAGGCCCGCGAGGCCGAGCCCGGCAAGCGTGTCGCTCGGCCAGTGCGCGCCGAGATAAATGCGCGAGACGGCGATCATGACGGCGAGCAGGGCGAAGGCGGCGGCCAGCAGGCGGCCGGGCAGCTTGCGGAAGACCGCGAGCGCGAGCAGGGCCAGCGCGCCATAGATGAGCGCGGAATTGGTGGCATGGCCGCTCGGGAAGCTGAAGGATTCGACGCCGCCATAAAGGTCCACCGTGGGCCGGGGGCGGGCGATGGTCATCTTCAACAGCTTCACGATGACCGGCATCAGCGCGAAGGCGGCGCCGAACAGGAGCGTCTCGCGCCAGGCCCTGGCGGCGAGCAGGGCGAGCACGGTTACCGAGGCGGCAAAGACCAGAAAGCGGGAATCCCCAAGCCCCGTAATGGCCAGCATAAGCAGGTTGAGGGTTTCCGTGCGAAGGGCCGGGACGGCATCGGTAATGGCGCGGTCAAACGCCTCCAGAGGCCAGATGCCGGCCTCGCCCAGAGCGAGACCGGCAAAGACGAACAGGCTGAGAGCGGCGCACAGCCATTGGGTCCGGGAAAAATGCATGAGGTTTCAATACCTCAGGCGGCGTCCGGTTCCGAGCCCTGGTGGCGCGTCATCCCGATCTTTGTTCTGGCTTAGCCCGGCGAATGCCAGTGAGTGCACTTCCCCAGATGCAGGGGGACGTCAGGATGTTTCACCTGTCAGCCAGGGCCAGAATTTTCATGCATGAATTGAGATTGCGTGCGGTAACGGCTCCGGCCTTGAGGAATCGGTCGAGCTTTTCGGCGGGCTTGGAGCGGCCATAGCCATTGGGGGTGTACAGGTAGAAGATATCGCCATGCAGGGAAAATTCCTCGCCCTTGTCGCAGAGCGCGCGCAACCCCTCTTCGTCCAGTGAAACATTCCCGGTCAGGAACATGATGTGCAGCGTCTTGGGGTCCGCTTCGGCCTGAGGGAAGGGATTGTCCGCGAGGGCCGTGCGCAATTGATTAACAGAGCGCAGCAGGACGGGCCGGTCGAGGCCGAATTCGTCTTGCAGGATGTCCTTGATCCGACTTTCGACCTTCTCGCGGGCGCGTTCGGATTCAAGGATGATGTTGCCGGACTGGATGTAGCTGCGCACATTGCCGAACCCGGCTGCGGAGAGCGCAGCGCGGAAATCGGCCATGGGCAGCTTGCCCGTGCCCCCGACATTTACCCCGCGCAACAAGGCAATCCAGGTGTGCGCCATGGGCCTAGACCGGGTCGCGGGCGCGGAAGACCTCTTCGTCCAGTTCGCCTTCCCATTTCGCCACCGCCGTCGCGACAGTGAGGTCGCCCGTCACATTGGTCACCGTCCGCATCATGTCGAGGATGCGGTCAAACGGGAACAGGACGGCGATCACGACGACAATCTGTTCCGGCGTTCCGCCGATCACGCTGAGCGTGGTGGCGGCGAGGAACAGGCTGACCGAGGGAATGCCGGCCGTGCCGATCGAGACGAGCGTCGCCATCAGGATGATGGTGAGATACATGCCCGCCGTCATCGAGGTGCCCATGGCCTGGGCCGCGAACAGGGCAATCACGCCCTGATAGAGCGCGGTGCCGTCCATGTTGATCGTCGCGCCAAGCGGCAGGACGGAGGAGGCAACCGGCTTGCCGATGCCGAGGTTTTCCCGCGCACAGGAAATCGTCATGGGCAGCGTGGCATTGGAGGACGAGGTGGAGAAGGCCACGGCCTGGGCGTCCACAACCCCCCGGAAGAAGGGCATGAGTGGCAGGCGCAGGCCGCCGCGAATGATCAGACCATAGGTAATGGCGATGTGCAGGAAACAGGCGAGGTAATGGGTCAGCGTCAGCTTGCCGAGGAAGATGAGAATATCGAGCCCGCGCTCGCCAAGCACCCAGGCCATCAGGGCGAAGACGCCGAAGGGCGCGGTCTCCATGACAATCAGGGTCAGCTTCATGACCGCTTCGGCGGCGCTGTTGATGACATTTGCCAGAGGCTTGCCGGCCTCGCCCGTCATCAGGATGCCGATGCCGAGCAGGATGGCAAAGAAGATGATCTGAAGCACATCGCCATTGGTCAGGGCCGCGACGGGATTGGTCGGGATGATGGACAGCAGCGTATTCATCAGCTGTTCGCCGATGCTGCCGGGCTGCGGGTTCGCATCGAGCCGGGATTTGGCCTCGGCAATGTCTGCGGCTGAGGCAATCGAGAGGTCAAAGCCCGCGCCGGGCTGGATCAGCGTGCCCATGAGCAGGCCGAAACTGACGGCGATGAGCGTGGTGCCCATATACATGAGCAGGGCGCGTCCCCCGAGGCTGCCGAGTTTTTTCGGGTCGCCCATCGCCAGCACACCGGATAGCAGCGTGGTGAAGATCAGGGGGACAACCAGCATCTTGATGAGATTGATGAAGGCATCGCCAATGGGCTTGGCCCAGGCGGAGACATTGGCGCTGGCGGCTTCCGGGCCAAGGCCATAACGCAGGCCCAAGCCGACGAGGGCGCCCAGAACCAGTCCTGCGATCACCCGTTTCCAGAGATCAATACCAAACCACCATTTCATAAGCTGCTCCTGCCCCGTCTGTAGCGCCCGACGGTAGGGCGCGCTGCAGGGGAAGGCAATCGCGCGGTGCGCATTCCTGCAGCTTGCCAGCCGGATGATGAAAAGCCTATCAGGCAGGATGCGGCCTTCCCTGCCCTCCTTGCCGATTGATGATGTGCTGGCCGAAATATGCGCGGGCTTGCGCGACCATGCGCGGCTTGTGCTCGCGGCGCCGCCCGGCGCAGGCAAGACGACGCGCGTGCCCCTGGCGCTGGCGGGCTTGCTCGGCGACGCCCCCGTCATAGACGGCAAGATCATCATGCTGGAGCCGCGGCGCATTGCGGCCCGCATGGCGGCGCAGCAGATGGCGAATTCTCTCGGGGAGAAGTTCGGGCAATCTGTCGGCCTGACGACAAGGGTGGACCGAAAGGTGTCTGCGGCGACGCGCGTCGAAGTGATCACGGATGGCCTGTTCACACGGCGCATCCTGTCGGATCCGGAACTGGCAGGCGTCGGCGCGGTGATCTTTGACGAATTTCATGAGCGCAGGCTGAATTCGGATTTGGGACTGACGCTGGCGATGGAAGTGCAAGGCGCTTTGCGTGACGATCTCCGCATCCTGATCATGTCGGCCACGCTCGATACGGAAAAAGTATCCAGCGTGCTCGGGGCTCCGGTCGTGGAGAGTCAGGGGCGGCAATATCCCGTGGAGACGAAATATCTCGGCCGGTCGCAGGACCGGATCGAAGACCGGATGGCGGCCGCTGTGCGCAAGGCGCTGCGCGAGGAGGAGGGCTCGATCCTCGCCTTCCTGCCCGGCGCGCGGGAAATCCAGCGGACGGCACAGCAGCTTGAGACTGTGCCGGACAATGTGCGCGTGGCCTCTCTGTTCGGCGCGCTGAGCCCGGCAGAGCAGGATGCGGCCGTGTCACCCGCGCCGGAAGGAATGCGCAAGATTGTGCTGGCGACGGATATTGCGGAGAGCGCGCTGACCATTGAAGGTGTGCGGATTGTGATCGATTCCGGCCTCTCGCGCGTGGCGGAAGAGGCCGCCGGCGGCTTGGGGACGCGCCTGTCGACAGTGAAAGCCTCGCGCGCCTCCGTGGACCAGCGGCGCGGCCGGGCGGGGCGCCTGTCACCGGGCGTCTGTTACCGGCTATGGGACGAGGCGGCGACGCGGGGCCTGATGCCCGCCCCGGTGCCGGAAATACTGAAGAGTGACCTTTCCGGGCTCGTCCTCACCCTCGCGGAATGGGGCGAACGCGATGCCGGGCGCCTGACCTGGATGGATGCCCCACCCGCCGGGCGGCTGAAGGCGGCGCAGGATCTGCTCTCAACGCTGGGTGCCATTGATGAAGCGGGCGCCTTGACGGGGCTTGGCTCCGAAATGGCCCGCCTGCCATTGCCCCCCCGGCTTGGCGCGCTGGTGGCGAGCGCACCGAACGCCGAGGCGCGGGCCTTGGCGGCAGAGATTGCCGCCCTTGCCGGGGAGCGCGGTATGGGCGGGAATTCGCCGGATGTGCGCGACCGGCTGGCCGGGTTCCGCCGCGATGGCTCGCCGCGCGCCCGCAGCCTGAAGGCGCAGGCGAAAAGCTGGGGGAAGGGGGCTGCGCCGGGCGGCGATGTGGCGAAATTGCTGGCGCGCGCCTGGCCGGATCAGATTGCCCGCAAGCGCCCCGGCAGTTCGGGCAGCTACCTCATGGCGTCGGGCCGGGCGGCCATGCTGCCGGAGACCGAAGCGCTTGCGAAACAGGACTGGCTGGTGATTGCGGATCTTGGCGGCGCGGCGAAGGAAGCGCGAATTTCGCTGGCTGCGCCGATTTCCGAGGCGGACGCGCTGGAGATTGGCGGGATCGTCTCGGAAGACCGGGCCAGTTTCGACCCGAAGACCGGCAAGTTTGCGGCGCGGCGGGTGAAGGCGCTCGGCGCGATTGTCCTGTCGGAAAGTCCGCTGCCAAAGCCGAGCCCGGCTGTGGCCGCCCGCGCGATGCTGGAAGCGGTCGCGGAAGAGGGCTTCGAAGCCATCGGCGCAGGCGATGTGGTGCGCGAGACTCTGGCCCGGATTGCAATCCTTGAAACAGCCGGGTGCCTGAATGAAACGGGTTGGAACACAGTGAAACTGGTTGAGACGGCAAGCGACTGGTTGTTCCCCCTGTTGAAACGAAAAGGCGCTCAGGTGCCTGCGCCCCATGCGGTCCGCGAGGCCCTGATCGCCTCGCTCGACTGGCAGATGCAGGAGGCCCTGCGCAAGGAGACGCCGCTCAGCCTGTCGCTGCCGTCCGGCCAGACGGCGCAGGTCGATTATCTCGATGACCGCGCGCCGCTGGTGTCTGCGCGAGCGCAGGCCTTTTATGGGCTGAGCACGCATCCGAAACTGGCGTCGGGGCGGGTGCCGGTAACGGTGGAAATGCTGTCGCCGGGCATGAAGCCCGTGGCCACCACGCAGGATCTCGGACGGTTCTGGCGCGCTGGCTATCTGGACATGGCAAAGGACATGCGCGGACGCTATCCGAAGCATGACTGGCCGGCCGATCCGGCCTCGGCGAAGGCCCATGAGGGACGCACAAAGAAAAGATTGTGAGGAACCGGGCGGGAAAGGCGGCGTTTCTGTTTGCATAGTCACTTATGGAGACGACCATGAAAATCGCCAGCCTGACCCTGATTTCTGCCGCAACGGCAGCCCTGGCGGCCCATGCAGAATTGCCGGCCCCACCGCAGGAGCCGGTCACCTATGAAACGGCCCCTGCTGCCTGCGCCGTTGAGGAATTCACGATCTATTTCGAGCGCGGTGTCACGCAGCTTGGTGATCAGGCAGAAGCGGTTCTGGACGCTGTGGCCGCAGATTCCGCCCAGTGCGAGTATTTCCGCATTGAAGTGGCTGGCCATGCCGATGCGACCGGGCCCGCAGAGCTGAACCAGAAAGTGTCGGAAGATCGCGCTGAAGCCGTGATGGCCGCTCTGGAAGCCCGCCGGATTTCTGCCGAGCAGATTGGTATCATGCCGAAAGGCGAAGCCCAAGCCTATGCGGCGAACGGTATTGTCGAACCGCTGAACCGGAAAGCCACGGTCCGTCTCGTTCCGGTGTCCGCGAACTCGCGGGATTCTTAAGGATTGCTAATTGGGGCGGCTCGAAGGCGAGTCGCCCCATTCCATGCCCATGCTCTTTTTCATCCAGTCCGCAAATGTTGCGGGCTTTTCGAGTGTCTTGGGATCAAGGGATCCGAAGGCGACGAGCGGGCCGTCCCGGCCTTCCAGCCGAACCCCTTTGACGCGCTGGGTGCTTTCCAGCCATTCGTGATGCGTTGCGGGATCAAGCAGCAGCATGACCTGTTCGCCGCCTTTTCCCTCTTCATCACGTCCGAAGACGAGACCGTAAACCTTCTCCCGGCCGAACAGGCCGTGACTAGAGGCCTGGCGCTTGCCGTCGAGCAGCACTTCGTCCCAGAGCAGATTGCGCCGCCATTGCAGCACATGCATCTGGTCGTCTTTCACGATCTTGATATCGACATGATGAAGCGACAGGCGAACGATCTCGGCGTGCATGGGAAATCTCCAAATTATCGAAAAACGATAATATCGAAATCGGCTCGGGTCAAGGCGTTTTGAAAGGGCACCGGGATTCGTAGCGTGACATGACCCCGGTGCCGGGGTGGCGGAAGTGAAGTTCCGTGGCGTGCAGGTGCAGCCGCGGCGTCATCTGAAGGGCCTCCTCGTGTGCATAGAGGTCGTCGCCGAGAATGGGATGGCCGAGCGCAGCAAGGTGTACGCGCAGCTGGTGGGTGCGCCCGGTCAGCGGTGTGAGTTGCATACGGGCGGTGTTTTTCCGGCGGTCCAGAATTTCATAGCGGGTCTGGCTCGGTTTTCCGCTCTCGTGATCGACTTTCTGGCGGGGCCGGTTTGGCCAGTCATTGATGAGCGGCAGATCGATCCGGCCGGCGTCACTGGCGGGGGCGCCCCAGACATCTGCCAGATAGGACTTTTCCACGCGCCCCTGTTCGAATTCGGCCGCGAGGGCGCGCTGCACCTCCTTTGACCGGGCAAACAGCAACAGGCCGCTGGTGGACATGTCGAGCCGGTGAATGGTCAGCGCATCGGGATAGGTGTCCTGAATGCGGGATCGTGCACAATCGGCCTTGTCCGGGCCGCGCCCCGGCACCGAGAGCAGACCGGACGGCTTGTCTGCCACGATCAGCCACTCATCGACATGGATCAGGGCAGGGGCCTCGGATGGGGGGGTATAGGGGGATGTCAAACCGGTCCTGCTCCGTCGGAACCAGACCCCCATCCGCACGTTGGGAGGGGGACGCCTTCACTCTGGGGGCTGACTGATAAAGGAGTTATGGAAATGAAAAAGCCACTAATTGCAATTCTGCTCGGTCTCGGCGCGTTTGGTCTCGCAGCATGTGACACGAATGAAGGCCCGGCTGAAGAGCTCGGTGAAGAAATTGACGATGCTGCTGACGACATCGAAGACGAGGCCAACTAGTCTCGCTGCCATCGACAGCAAAAAGCCAGCCTTTCGGGGCTGGCTTTTTTTGTGCCGGATTGTTTCGGGAGGAAAATCCTAGCTGGACCGTGCCGCGCTCTCGGCCAGGTCAGCTTTCTGGCGGCTGAGGTCATGGGCTTCGGCAAAGCTCTGCGCATCAAGGTCCATGACGTCGATAATCTCGCGGGTGCTCGTATTGAACAGGGCGATGCGATGACCGA
>Ga0181377_1000380_pt1 | contig 16748 bp, 15 predicted proteins | sample LowvirmetaG_9_FD_130160 | JGI IMG/M metagenome (GOLD analysis project Ga0181377, IMG submission 130160) | Marine viral communities from the Subarctic Pacific Ocean - Lowphox_13 viral metaG | ecosystem: Environmental > Aquatic > Marine > Oceanic | place: Subarctic Pacific Ocean | collected...
TAGAGCCCTGCAGCTCGTCCTTGCCGGCAAAGACGATGGAGTGGACGAGGAAATCGATCTTGCCCCATTTGTCCTTGATGGCGTCGAACGCGGCATCCATCGAGGCATCATCGGTGACGTCGGCGGGGATCATCGTGTCCATGCCGATGGATTCGACCAGCGGGCGCACGCGGCGCTCCAGACTGTCGCCCTGATAGGTGAACGCAATCTCGGCGCCCTGGGCGGCCAGCTGGCGGGCAATGCCCCAGGCGATGGAGTTCTGGTTGGCGACGCCCATCACGATGCCGCGCTTGCCTTTCATCAGGTCGCCTGCCGGCGGGGTCCAGTCATCAGCCATGTGGGGAAGCCTCTCTTCGTGAATATCTGTTTGGTGAACCGCTAGGCATCGCCAGTCCTTCCGTCAAGATTCAGACCGTCTTTTCACCTTCCGCGACGGAATCCCCGCAGCGGCACGTTCAACCTTTCTGGGACGCATTTTGGAGGACGAACAATGAGACATGCAGGATTGGCGATGGCCGCCGCGATGATGGTGATTGCGGCATGTGCGAGCACGGAGCCGACTGCCCCGGCCGCGGCCGGATTGACCGAGCATCAGATGCTGAGCCGCGGGGCAGAGCGGTCTTACCTGACTTATACGCCGCGCAGCCTGAAAGGGCCGGCGCCTCTCGTCCTCATGCTGCATGGCGGCGGCGGCAATTCCGAGAATGGCATGACCATGTCAGGCTTCAATACGCTGGCGGAGCGGGAGGGCTTTGTTGCGGTTTACCCGGAAGGGTCAGGCAAGCGGCGCTTCAAGACCTGGAATGCGGGCCATTGCTGCGCCTATGCTCTGGAAGAGCGCGTGGATGATGTCGGCTTCATCTCAGACCTGATCGACCGGCTGGTTGCGGACGGCGTCGCGGACCCGTCACGGGTCTATGTGACCGGCATGTCGAACGGCGCAATGATGACGTATCGGATCGGGCGCGAGCTGCCGCACAAGGTCGCCGCGATTGCGCCGGTGGTTGGCGCGATGTTTGGCGATGAGGTGAAGGCGGGGTCGCCGGTTTCGGCGCTGATCATCACCGGGGAACAGGATGCGCGCGTGCCGGCGGCAGGCGGGAACGGGTCCGGGCGCGGGCTGAGGTCTGCGCCGAATGACCGGCCCTATGCGCCAGCAGACTATGCCTTGTCCTATTGGCTGAAATCAAATGCGTGCAGCGGTCAGGCGCAGGCGGTTTCGACGCCGGCCTATACGCTGCGCCAGGGTACGGGCTGCGAGGCGCCGACGCTCTGGTACAGCCTGCCCGAGGGCGGACATGCCTGGCCCGGCGGAGGCCGGGGCACACGGCGCGGCGACGTACCCGTCGAGAATTTCGACGCCAGCACACTCATCTGGGAATTCTTCAGCGCGCAGGAACTCCAGCGCTAGAGGACGTTCTTCAGGCCGACTTTCATGTCGAAGGCGGTGTAGACATGCTCATCGTCGACATAGACGCGGCCATCGGCGATGCCGAGATTGAGCTTGCCGCGGCGCACGCGCTTGATGTCGATGACATAGCGGACGAGCTTCTTGTCGGGCGTGATCTCGCCGGTGAATTTCACTTCGCCAACGCCGAGCGCGCGGCCCTTGCCGGGGCTGCCGGACCAGCCGAGCCAGTAGCCGACGGCCTGCCACATGGCGTCGAGGCCAAGGCAGCCGGGCATGACCGGGTCACCGGGGAAGTGGCATTCGAAGAACCAGAGGTCCGGGGTGATGTCGAGTTCGCCGATCACGCTGCCCTTGCCGAATTCGCCGCCATCCATGGTGATCTCGGTGATCCGGTCCATCATCAGCATCGGCGGGATCGGCAATTGCGCATTGCCCGGGCCAAAATAGCCGCCTGCACCTGACTTCAGCAGGTCTTCCTTGGAGTAGGAGCTTTGGGGCGTGTGGTAATCGTGCGGTCCGGACATGGCGGTTCCCTTGTTCAATCAGCGCAAGAGGCTTTACGAGCCTGTGCCGCGCGGCTTGTCAACAGGAAGGGGATGTCGGGCTAACCTGGATTACAGGGCAGCTTCGCTGGTCGTGACACCCCAGAGGGCTGTCACAGGGACGAAGCCCTTGTAATGGCCCGCCTCGATGCGGCACCAATTGTTCGCGCACTTGCCTAGTTCCACCAGGACCGTGGCCTCGATGCGGGCGATCTCTTCGCTGTCGGCGTCGGGCGCGTGATGCATAACCGTGTCCGTCTGGACCATCGCCTTGGTGTCCGGCTCCAGCATCCGGGCATGCACCCAGACTTCTGCGCCGGACGGGTCGCGCACGCGGCGCCAGGTCTGGCTTTCCTTGATGACCAGAAGTGGCAGCCCCTTGCGTTCATAGCGCCAGAGGATCGGATGGTCGCGGCTGGGCCCGGCCCGGCCATTGACGGCATTGTATTTCAGCGTCTCGAAACGCGGCACTTCCTTGCCGGAAAATTTGCTCACGCGGACAGGGGTAACGCTCTGCGCGAACGCCGAGGCGACGGCGAACAGAAGGCCTGACAAAATAATGGCTGCCCACTTCATGTGCAGTCTTTTCCCATGTCTGCGAAGGGCTAGAATTCCACGACCGAATGAATCTTGTGTAAAATATGAAGCGTTGGCGTGCTGTAATCCCTCTGCTAAGGCCCGAATGAGAATATTTGCAAAAAGAGTCCCTATGTCCGCGAAGAAACTGAAAGTCGTCGTCACCCGCAAACTCCCGGCGCCTGTCGAATTGCGCCTCAAGGAATTGTTCGATGCGCGGCTGAATGATGATGATCATCCCTTCACCCAGGATGAACTGGCCGAGGCGATGCAGACCGCCGATGTGCTGGTGCCGACGGTGACGGATAAGCTGGATGGACGGATCATGGCGCGCGCCGGCGAGCAATTGCGCCTGATCGCCCAGTTTGGCGCGGGCGTCGACAATATCGACGTGCAGAGCGCCGTGCAGCGCGGCATCACGGTGACCAACACGCCGGGCGTTCTGACCGATGATACGGCCGACGTCGCGATGGCGCTGATCCTGTCAGTCCCGCGCCGCCTGTTCGAGGGCGCGCAGATCATGAACACGGGCGGCTTTGATGGCTGGACGCCGACCTGGATGATGGGTCGTCGCCTCGCAGGCAAGCGGCTGGGCATCATCGGCATGGGCCGTATCGGCCAGGCGGTCGCGCGCCGCGCCAAGGCGTTCGGCCTGCAGATTCATTATCACAACCGCAAGCCGGTCAGCCCGCGCATCGAGGAGCTGCTGGAGGCAACCTATTGGGACAGTCTCGACCAGATGCTGTCGCGCATGGACATCGTTTCGGTGAACTGCCCGCACACGCCGGCAACCTTCCATCTGATGAATGCGCGCCGGCTCGAACTGATGAAGCCGGAATCCTATATCGTGAATACCGCTCGCGGTGAGGTGATCGACGAAGCTGCGCTGGCTCGCGCCCTGAAGGCCGGCAAGATTGCCGGGGCCGGGCTCGACGTGTTCGAGCGCGAGCCGACGGTCAACGAGGAATTGTTCGGCCTGCCGAATGTCGTGCTGCTGCCGCATATGGGCTCGGCCACGATCGAGGGCCGCACCGAAATGGGCGAAAAGGTCATCATCAACATCAAGACCTTCGCCGACGGCCACCGCCCGCCGGACCGGGTTATTCCCGCGATTCTCTGAGCTATCAGTCCAGCGCGCCAATATAGGGCAGGCCGCGATACTTGCCGGCATCGTCCATGCCGTAGCCGACGAGGTAGCGGCCCGGTGCGTCGATGGCGCAATAGTCGACGCCCTCGGCGCCGCGCGGGGCCCAGGGTTTCTGTGTCAGCGCGCAGGTGATGACTTCGCGGGCACCCTTGGCCTGCAAATGCGTCTTGGCGAAGGCCAGCGTCCGACCCGTATCGAACACATCATCCAGAATGATGACACCCTTGTCCTTCACCGAGCGGGCAAGGTCGGCGCGCACAACCACGCGGCCGGAACTCTCGCGGGCATCGCGATAGGATTCCAGCCAGATCACGTCGAGCGTCGGATGGATATCGCGCCGGGCGAGGGCCTTCATCAGATCCGCCGTGAAGGGCGTGGCGCCGATCAGGATCGAGACAATGGTCCACTCCCCCGTCAGGCGCGGGGCCAGCGTCTCGGCCAGCTTGTCGATCTGGGCCAGCAGTTCGTCTTCCGGGACAATTACTTCGATCTTGGGCAGGTCGGTCATTCGGCAGGGGTTTCCGTTTCAGGGGCCATCAGGTCTTCGGCTGTGGGTGTTGGCGCTTCATCGCGGGGCGGCATGTCGGCGAGGTCAACGAATTTGAGTTCGATCTCGAAGCTTTCCATCGGCGCCTGTTCGACCACGACCTGGAATGTGCCGGCGTCTCCGGCGGCCAGCCGGTCGGGCCGGATGCGGCCATAGGTGGTGGCGACAATGATGCCGCGCTCATCCTTCAGGTCCACGCGCACAGCAGGCGTGTCGACCGTGGAGCGGGAAATGTTGAGCGCCTTGCCGGCCACCGTGACAACGGGAACCGTGTCATTGAAGGTGCGGCTGCGCTGGATGTCTTCGAAGTCGAGCCCGAACCGGTTCACATTGAAGCCGATCTGCTTGTAGATGCTGCCGGCCTCGGGCCAGAGCTTCACCACTTCATTGCGGTACATGATGGCGGCGACGCCGAGCGCAAAGAAGACACCTGCGGTAACCAGCCAGGAGACTAGGGCGGCTGTGCGGCTCTTGCGGCGGCGCTGTTCGCGGACTTTCTCGCGATAGATTTCATGCGCGGCAGCCGGGGTACGCCGGACCGTCTCGTCCAGATGTTTCGGCTCAACGAACCAGGATCCGCCACAGGCCGCGCACTTCACAGTGCGTCCGCTTTCACCGATTGTTGAGTCATCGGCGAAATACTGGGTTTCACAATTGGGGCAGGTGAGGATCATGTCTTGGTGTTTCCCGCAATTCGCCCCAATAATCCATTCGCCCGCGCACAGGACAGGAGCCCATGACTCTTTCCCGCCACGACCTGTTTGACGATGTTGCCGTACGCCTCGATGGTGTGTCGCTGCGCTATGACACGTCAGAGGATATCCTTAGCGGGATTGATCTGGTCCTGAAACCCGGATCATTCAGCTTTCTGACCGGCGCCTCTGGCGCAGGCAAGACCAGCCTGCTGAAGCTGCTTTATCTGGCGCTGAAGCCCTCGCAGGGAGAAGTCTCCCTGTTCGGACGTCCGACCAGCCGCCTGACGCGCGACCAGCTGTCGGCGCTGCGCCGTCGGGTGGGCGTCGTATTCCAGGAATTCCGCCTGCTGGACCATCTCACATCATATGAGAATGTCGCTCTGCCGCTGCGCGTGCTGGGCCGGAAAGAGTCCACCTATCGCAGCGATGTCGAAGAATTGCTGGCCTGGGTGGGCCTGGGCGAGCGGATGCATGCGCGCCCGCCGACCCTGTCGGGCGGGGAGCAGCAGCGCGTGGCGATTGCCCGCGCCGTGGTGACCCAGCCCGATATCCTGATTGCCGACGAGCCGACCGGTAACGTCGATCCGGAAATGGGGTCGCGCCTGATGCGGCTGTTCCTTGAGCTGAACAAGCGCCGCGCGACCACCGTCATCATCGCCACACATGACCTGGGCCTTGTGCGCCAGGTCGAGGCACCGGTCTTCCGCCTGCAGCACGGCCTGCTGGTGCAGGATGTAGAATATGGCCCGGCGGCACGTCGCCGGACGGATATTGCGAAGGCGGCGGAATAGGCATGGCCAAGGAAACCCCGCTCCTGCCTGTTGAGGATGCGCGCGAAATGGCGCTGTTCTTTGTCGTGGGCGCGCTCTGCTTCCTGGCGGCGCTGGCAACCCTGTCGGCAAAATCGACCTATGGCGCGGCGCGCAGCTGGACGGCTGAGGTCGAAGGCGAGCTGACCGTGTCCCTGCCGGATGCGGACCGACGTGGCGCGGAATCGGCGCGCAAGCTGATCGAGAGTGCCGAGGGCGTGAAAGAGGCGCGCTTGTTGTCCAAGGCGGAGATCGACGCCCTGCTAGAGCCGAATTTCGGCAGCCGGGGCCTGCCGGAAAGCCTGCCCCTGCCGCAGTTGATCGCGGTGACCGCTGAGCCGGACGCGCAGTTCGTGGGGCCGACTCTGGAGCGGCGGCTCACAGAGGCCGGATTTGCGAATGCCGTGGACGAACATGCTGACTGGGCGGGCGATGTGCGCCGGATGCTGGCGATTGCGCGGCTGGTCGCGCTGACGGCAGTGGCCCTGCTGGCTTCAACGGCTATCGCCGTGATTGCGTTCGCGACACATGCAGCGCTTTTGGCGCGGCGAGACATTGTCGATGTGCTGCATCTGGCCGGCGCGCGGGACCGCTATATTGCCGGCCTGTTCGAGCGGCGCTTCTGGCTGCTCGGGCTGAGAGCCGGGGCCGTCGGAGCCCTGCTTGCACTCGGCGCCGCGGCCGCGATGATCTTTGCCGTACATTCCAGCGGTGCCCGTACCGGCCTGCTGCCCGAACTCAGCTTCGATTTCCAGGATTTGCTGATCCTCGTCCTGACCCCGGTGATCGCCGGGCTGGCGGCGCGGATTGCGGCGCGTGTGACCGTCATCCGTTCCCTGAAGAGTGTCATGTGAGCGGTGAAAGACGGTTACGGAAGCGACGTTTCGGTGTGGTGCCGGCGATCGTATTGGCCGCGCTGCTTCTGGCGGCGGTGGATTTTGTCCTGTTCGCCAATCGCGCAGCCGGCGCAGATCATTCGCCGGACGTAAATGCCGATGCCATCGTCGCGCTGACCGGCGGGTCGGGCCTGCGCATCGCGGCGGGCGTGGAACTGGTGACAGAAGGGCGGGGCCAGCGTTTGCTGATCTCGGGCGTCAATCCGGATGTGCCTGTGGAAGACCTGATCGCGCTGGCGGGCGGCTCGGAAGAGGTCTGGGTCTGCTGCGTCGATATTGGCTATGTCGCCGAGTCGACGCGGGGCAATGCAGACGAAACAGCGGCCTGGGCGTATGAGCAGGGCTACAAGAGCCTGATCATCGTCACGTCGGACTATCACATGGCGCGCAGCCTGATCGTGCTGGAGACGGCGATGCCGGATATCGAGCTGATTGCCTGGCCTGTGCGCACGGTGAACGACCCCGCCTCGATCTGGACCGATCCGGATTCCTTCCGGGGCGTTGTCCTCGAATGGGCGAAGTGGCGGGTGACGACCTTCGAATGATGACCTATCTGATAGCGCTATGATGATGTTTCGTTCGATCCTGTTCGTGATCTGGATGTACGGCCTGATGGCTGTGCTGGGGATCCTGTTCCTGCCAACCCTGATCCTGCCCAAGCCGGTGATCTTCTGGGGCATCCGCCAGTATGCAAGGGGCCTGATCTGGGGCCTGAAGGTGATTTGCGGGATCGAGGTCGAGATTCGCGGGCGCCAGAACATGCCGCGCGGAACGATCATCTATGCCGGCAAGCATCATTGCATGCTGGACGTGTTCATCCCGACTCTCGTGACGCCGCAGCCGGCCATCATCCTGAAACAGGAATTGCTCTGGTATCCTTTCCTTGGCTGGTATGCGCTGAAAGCGGCGATGATCCCGATTGACCGGGCGGGGAACACGAAGACGCTGAAGAAGATGGTCACCGAGGCGAAGGACCGCGCGGAGGATGGCCGACAGATCGTGATCTTCCCGGAAGGGACGCGCACGGCCCCCGGCGCGGAACCGGCATATTTTGCCGCGGGGATCTCTGCGCTGGCGAAGGGAATCGAGGCGCCCATCGTGCCGGTGGCGACCAATGCGGGCCTGTGCTGGCCGAGGCGGGGCCTGAAACGCAGCAAGGGCAAGATCGTCTACGAAATCCTGCCGCCCATCCCGGCGGGCCTGCCACGCAAGCAATTGATGGCCCGGCTGCAATCGGAACTGGAGTCCGCCACAGACGCTCTTGTCGCTGAGGGGCGCACCGTGCAGGGTCGCCTCGCCCGATAACCCCTCCTGTCAGGACTTCTCAATGGTCGAACCCTCCACCACCCGGAAAAAATCCCGTTTCTGGCTGTACCTGCCCTTTGTCCTGCTTCTGATCCTTGTCGGCGCATGGACAGGCTATTGGCTCTTTGCAAAGGCGCAGATCGACAAGGGCATCGACCAGTGGATCGCGGATGAGCAGACACGCGGGGCGGTGGTCGAGTATACCGCCAAGTCGCTGGGCGGGTTTCCGTACCGGTTTGAACTGGTTGTTGACGATCCGGTCTACCAGCCGGTCGGCGCGTCGCGCTGGGAAGGTGAACAGCTGCGCCTCGTGATGCAGCCCTGGAACTGGCAGCATGTGATCGCCTATTCGCCGGGCCGCAATCTCGTGACCGAGCCGGGCGGTCTGCGCCAGACGGTGACGGTGGACAAGACATCGGCGGCGAGCTTTTCCTGGAATTCGGAGACCATTGAGCGGATCGGGCTGCAATTGGGCAATGCCACGGCGCTGATTGATGGCGAGACCTATGCGGCCAGTGGCTTTTCCCTGAATTTGAAACCCCGCGACGGCGCCGAAGACGATCTCATGATCGCGGTGCAATGGGACCGGCTGGTGATCAATGCGGCGCCGCAAGGGGCCGAATTCCTGGGCGACACGATCGGGCCGTCGCGCCTGATTGGGGAAGTGCGCAGCTTCTTCCCGGCATGGATCCGCAGCGGCGGCGATACGAGCCGGTTCCACCGCGCGCTGGTGGAGGAAGACGGCACGGTCGAGATTGCGCAGGCCCTGCTGGATTGGGGCCCGCTGAATCTTGGCCTGAAGGGCGAGATTGCGTTTGACGATGGCCGGGCCAATGGCTCATTTGGCGTACGCATCGAGGATGCAGACGAATTGCGCGACGCGCTGGAAGTGTCCGGCCGGCTGGGCCAGCAGGAGAATGCCATGCTGACCATGTTGGAAACCTCCTCCGCCGATGGGGGCTTCCTGACCTTCACCATCAAGGACAATGAGGTGAAGATGGGCCTGATCCCGCTCGGTACGCTGCCGGAGCCGGGCTATTGACCGCGCCCTCGCGGCGCAAGCTGACAGCGGCGTGCAAGACACTCGCCGCTGCAGACCCCGCGCTGGGACGAGCCTATGAGGAATTGGGCGTGCCGGAATGGCGGGTGGGCGACCCCTGCTACGCCGCGCTGTGCCGGTTGATTGCCTATCAGCAGCTTTCCACCAAAGCGGCAGGCACGATCTGGGGGCGGACCGAAGCGATGTTCGGCGAGGTGACGCCGGAGGCTGTGCTGGCCGCAGATCCGGAGGAAATCCGTGCGTGTGGTATGTCGCGGCCGAAGGTGCGCCACATGGTATCCATTGCCGAGGCGATGACGACCGGCCTGCTCGATCTGGAGCGGGTGTGTGCGTCAGACCTCGATCTGGCCCGCAAGGAACTCGTGTCCGTGAAGGGAATCGGCCCCTGGACTGCAGAATTGTTCCTGCTCTATTCGGTGGGCGCGATGGACGCCTTTCCGGTCGGCGATGTCGGACTGATGGAGGCGCACAAGCTGCTCTCCGAGGCTGAAACCCGTATGGAAATCAAGGAATTCACGGCGCACGCAACCTGCTGGCAGCCTTATCGCGGCGTCGCGGCCCATATGCTCTGGGGCTGGATCAATGACCGGCGCGCCAAGGCCGCCCAGCCGAGCCCTCAGGCCTGACAGTCCGTAAAGCGTTGCAAAACGCCGGAACTGTCATAATCTCATTATGTGAATCACCTAAAGCAGGGGCGAGACGAAAAGGAGCTACGCCTTCAGTCGGTTCGAGCAAGCATATTATCTCAGACTTATGGAGGCGCTCCATGGCTGAGATCATTTCGGCCCCCCCGAGCGGCCGGCCCGCTCTGGTATTGAATGCCGATTTCAGGCCGCTTTCCTATTATCCGCTATCGCTCTGGCCCTGGCAGGAAGTGGTGAAGGCCGTCTTCCTTGATCGTGTCGATATCATTGCAGAATATGATTATGTCGTGCGCAGCCCGAGTACGGAATTCCGTTTGCCGAGCGTCATTGCGCTGAGGGATTTCGTCCGGCAGGACCGCCCGCCGGCCTTTACCCGCTTCAACGTCTTCCTGCGCGACGGGTTTGAATGTGCTTATTGCGGCACGTCGGAGAATCTGACCTTCGATCATGTCATCCCGCGCTCCAAGGGCGGTCGGACGACATGGGAAAACATCGTTGCAGCGTGCAGCCCGTGCAATCTCCGCAAGGGCGGCAAACTGCTCAAGCAGACGGACATGCATCTGATGCGGCGCCCGGCGCGGCCGAACAATTACCAGCTTCAGGAAATCGGCCGGAAATTCCCGCCGAACCACCTCCATGAGACATGGATGGATTATCTCTATTGGGATATCGAACTGGAAGGCTGATCCGCGTGTTCAGCTCCAGTCATAGGCGCGGCGCGCCTGCTCGATATGGGCGACCTTTCTTTCAAGCGCTGACCAGTCATCCGAGTCCGCAATCGGCGCCCAGACCGCCTCGACCTCCTCAATCAGAAGGCTGACCGGGGCAGGGGCTTGAAAATAGGCGTGCTCCAGACGTTCAGGTCGGACCGGCGTCCGGGCCAGAAGGTCTTCGCGTACCAGGGTGAAGCGATCCTCCTTGTAGAGTGCAGCCTGTGGGGAAGCGGCGGCGCGCGATGCGCTCTCCCGGCCGCCGAACCAGTCGAAGAAGGTTTGCGGCCAGCTTGCGCCGGTTTCGGTCATCCAGGCATAGAAGGCTTGCAGGAATTCGGTATCCGTCTGCGGATCGCCCAGCGGGGCGATGCCAAGGAGGGCGTGCGTGTGGGCGACGAAACTTTCCTGATACGCGCGTTCATACGGCTTCAGCCCTGAGGCGAGGTTTTCGGCCTCGGCCAGCGGCAACAGCGCCGAGGCGAGTTGTTGCAAGGCCCAGCCGGCCTGAAGGGGCTGACGGCCAAACCGGTAGAGACCCTGCTGGTCGAAATAGGCGGCGGTGAAGTTGGGGTCGGAGACAGGCAGGAAGCGCCACGGACCGAAATCGAAGGTCTCGCCCGTGACGTTGAAATTGTCCGTGTTCATGACGCCGTGTACGAAGCCGGCGGCCATCCACTGGCCGATCATGTGGCCGGTGGCATGGGAAATGGCAGAGAGCAGGTTCACGACCTGCTGGCCCATGTCTGCATCCTCTGCCTCCGGATGGAAATTCTTCACGACATAGTCGACCAGCCGGGCGAGGTCCTTGTCCTGTTCCAGATAGGCGAGACGCTGGAAGCTGCCGAACCGGATATGGCTGTGGGAGAGGCGGGTGAGCACGGCGGAGCGTGTGGGGGACGGCTCATCATTGCGGGCCAGTTGTTCGCCGGTCTCGATCAGGGCGAAGGGCTTGGAGGTATTTACGCCGAGCGCTTCGAGATAATTGGCTGCGAGGATTTCGCGGACGCCGCCCTTGAGCGTCAGCCGGCCATCGCCTTGTCGGCTCCACGGGGTCTGGCCGGAGCCTTTCGTGCCGAGGTCCAGCAGACGGCCCTGATCGTCACGCATTTGTGCGAAGAGGAAGCCGCGACCGTCGCCGAGTTGTGGGTTGTAGGTGCCGAACTGGTGGCCGTGATAGCGCAGGGCCAGGGGACGTTGGAGATTGCCGGGCAGGGGATCAAACCGCCCGAAATGTGCGCCCTGGCGCTCCGCATCGAGATCCCCCAGCCCGATGTCGGCAGCCCATCGCGCGTTCCAATAACGCACAGTGCGCTCAGGGAAATCGGCGGGATCGACCGGGTCTGCAATGAAATCGGCAATGTCGAGAATAGGGGAGGAAGAGGTCATGCCTCTCACATAGGGGCTGAATGCAGAAAGGGCGACCCGAGAGGGCCGCCCTTTCCAGGAAATCGCTGTAGAAGCCGATCCTAGTATTCGTAGGTCAGCTCGAGACCGACAAGACGGCCTTTCTTGAGCGGTGAGAAGGTGCCAAAGGCCGGGAGCGCCGGGTAGGAATAGTTCTGCCCGGTCGAGAGCGGGCCCGGGAATGGCAGCTGGGTGTCGTTACCCGCCTGAACTTCGTCGAGGAGGTTCTTGCCGTAGATCGAGGCGGCGAGGCCGTCGATCGGGGTTTCCCAGGTCAGGTTCGCGTCCAGCATATTGGCGGACTGAATCCAGCCAAAGTTGCTGTCGGTGAACGCGATCCGGTCACGATACTGGTAGTTGACCTGACCGACGAGCGCGCCGGAGTCACCCATATCGATGTCCTTGATCAGGCCGACGCCCCAAGTTGCCTGTGGCACGCGGGGGAGGTCGAGGGCCAGATCGCTGGAACCGACAACGCCGTCTGCATCGAGATCGAAGAAGACGTCATCATAGGACGCATCAATCATGCCGAGATTGAACGTGGCGAGCCAGGAGTCTGCGAAGGCGATACGTCCATCAACTTCAACACCGGTGATGGAGGCATCTGCCGTGTTGATGATGTTCTGGACAACACCGGACGCGCCGGCCGTGTTGACCTCACGCTGCATGTTCTGGATCGCGGTGTGGAACACGGCGCCATTGACCTGAATACGCCCATCTTCGCTGCTGGTCTTGAAACCAACTTCGAAGGCATCGACTTCTTCCTCGTCAAATCCGAAATCGCCGGTCTGGTTCACGAAGTCGAAGAAGATCGGGATATCGGTGATGCGGAAGTTATAACCACCAGAGCGGAAGCCCTTGGTGTAGTGACCATAGGTCTGGAGATTGTCAGTCCAGAAATACTGAAGGCCGACTTTTGGTGTCCAGTTGGACCATTCATTGTCATCGCTGAAGCCATTTGGCTCCTGTGCCAGACCGCCTGTGATAAGCGAGATCAGGGCGTTGGTGCCGTCCGGCGAGCAGGTGCCGCTGACAACCGAACATTCACCGCGTGGGCGGATGTAGATGACGTCTGCGTCTTTTTCTTCATTGGAGTAGCGCAGGCCAAAGGTGGCCACCAACTTGTCCGTGAAGGAATAGTCGACGTTCGCGAAGGCACCCCAGACGGTATGGTCCTGACGGCCACCGCCATAGAAGCCCCACGGGATCGTTGCTGGCAGCGCGGCCGGACGGGTCGTCGGCAGGTTACGCGTTTCGGTGTAGGCGATTTCCTGTTCGAAATAGTACAGGCCCGTCGTCACGTCGGCTTTGCCGAACGTACCGGCATAGCGCAGTTCGTCGGAAATCTGCTCCTGTGTGAATTCCGAACCGGAGTGGAACAGGGTGTATGGCGTCGCATCAATGTCGCCGACCGAGCCGGAATCGATGTCACGATAGCCGATGATGTTGGTGATGCGGCCATTGCCGAAATCAACATCATAATCGGTGCGCAGCGAGCCGAAGACCGTTTCGGCTTCTGCCAGGCCTGGCTCGTTGATCGAGAAATCGAACGAGTCCCGGTCGAAGTAAGACCGGTTCTGGCCGGATGGGCCGTCCCCGCGGCTGTCGGTGTACTCGATCTTGCCGAGGAAGGTCAGGCGTTCCGTTGGCGTGAATTCCAGGGCGCCGCGATAGGTTGCGGTCTGGAGCTCGCCGTGATTGTCGCCATTGTACTGGTTTTCGAAATAACCGGCATCGGTCGTGTAGGAGGCGCCGATCTTGCCGTTCAGCACGCCTTCGATCAGCGGGCCGGACACATAGCCCTGAACGGTGGCGCTGGCGCCGCCGCGGTCTTCATCAACCGGGCCGTCGACTTTCGCGCCGACCTTGTAGGTGAATTCGTCCGACGGATTGCCGGTGTTCACAACGACAGCGCCGCCGGTCGTGTTGCGGCCGAAGAGCAGGCCTTGCGGGCCGCGCAGGATCTCGATGCTGTCGACGTCAAACAGGTCGACCACCACGCCGGTGTTCACGCCGAGGTAGACGCCGTCGATGAAGACGCCAACGGCCGGATCGATGGTTGGGATAGAGGAGTTCACGCCGAGACCGCGAATGGCGAAGTTCGCCGTGCCGCGGGACGTGCCGACATCATCCAGGGAGACGTTTGGGGAGGAGTAGGACAGGCTTTCCAGCGTGGTGACGTTCAGCGCGTCAAGCGTGTCGGAGTTGAAGGCGGTGACAGCGACGGGAACGTCCTGAACGTTCTCGACGTCTTTTTTCTTGGTGGCGGTGACGGTGACCGTTCCAAGCACGCGGTCGATCGCGGATTCGCGGTCGGATTCGGCTTCCTGAGCCTGTGCGTTGGTCGCAATGAGAAGGACGGCAGACGCCGTCGCAAACAACGAATGTTTGAGGTGCATAGCAGTTTCCTGATTGTGTTATTTATAGTTCCGGGAGGGTATTTCGGAGCCCGCTCTTCATGGCGGGTTGCTACAAAAGTAATCCTAATTTCGGCGGATTCAGCCTGAAAAGGGCAACAGGTTGAGGGTTTGTCGTAGACTGTAACATATACGCCACAATCAGGCCCGCTCTGGTGAAATTTGTTCAGAAACTAGGCAGCACTACCCCTGGGGAGACCTTACGACAACGTTGTAACATAAACTGACGTACATGTTTCAGAAGCGAAATATTGCGCTGCACAACAAGATTACCCTATTCCCCCGCGGAAGCAGACATATGCTGTTTCCGAGTGAGACAAGAACCGGACTTCAGATCCGGTCGCTCACATCACGGGAGGAAGTATATGAAACACCAATTTAGAATGTGGATGAGTGCGTCTTGCGTTGCGCTGGCAGTCGGTATGCCAGCCGTGGCGCAGGAGGAAGAGACCGGGAGCGAGCTGCGGCAGTCGACCGTGACCGTGACCGGCTCGTTCATCGCGGGCACGCCGGAAGATGCGGCCCTGCCGGTCGACGTGCTGACCGCCGGAGACCTGAAACTCGAAGGCCAGCCTTCGATCACGGAATTGATCCGTAACCTCGGCCCGTCCTCGGGCGTGGATGGACAGACCAATCAGTTCTCCTCGAACGGCCTGGAAGGTACGTCCAACATCAATTTGCGCGGCCTTGGACCGGCCCGGACCCTCGTCCTGATCAACGGCCATCGCCAGACTTATCACCCCTATTCGATCGGTGAGCAGGCGCAACTTTTCGTTGACACAAACAACATTCCGACTGCCGCTATCGGCCGGATCGAAGTGCTGAAAGACGGCGCGGCGGCCCTGTACGGCTCCGATGCCATTGCCGGCGTCGTGAACTTCATCACCAATCAGGACCTCGACGGGTTTGAAGTCGGCGGATCATATTCGCAATTCGATGGCTCGGATGGTGAGTATGACATCTCTGCCGCTTATGGCCTTCAAGGCGACAATTTCAACTGGGTGACGTCGGTCGGCTACAGCAAGCGTAGCGAAGTGCTGCTGAATGAAAAGGACTGGGCAGTTCTGCCTTATGATCAGAACCCGGTTGGGGGTTGGTCCTCGCTGTCTAATCCAGGGTATTATTATCCGCTTGGCGTCGTTGGCGGTGAATTGACGCCGATTCAGGGCCCGACGAACGATGCCGGTTGTGAGGATGTCGGAGCCATTGTCGTTTCCGGTACCTGCCGCTTCCAGTTTACGAATTTCGACAATCTGGTCGAAGAAGAGGAACGTTATCAGGTCTTTTCCGAGTACAACCGCGATATGTCCAATGGAGCAACCCTGCACCTTGAGGCTCTCTATGCATATTCGGATGTGCCTAGCTGGAAAACGTCACCTTCCTATCCCCCGCAATCTCTGCTGAACCAGTTCGTTCCTGCAAGTGCTCCGGGTTACCAACAATATATTGCGGATAATCCGGGCGCTTTCCCCGCATCGGCCGTCGGCGCTCTGTTTATTGGCCGGACGTTCGGCTGGGGCGGCTTCCCCGGCACTGGTAGTTCGCAGGAAGGTTACCGCACGAATGAGACCTGGCGGGCGGCTGGTTCCTATGCCGGTGACTTCGACAATGGGGTCCATTATGATGCGGCGCTCAGCTATTCGGCTACGGAAAGCGAACGCCTGACCAATGACACCTATATTGTTGGTCTGACCTCCGCGCTGCGTGGTTTTGGTGTCTGTACAGATCCGAATACAGGCGTCGATCCGGCCACGGGTACCGTGCCGTACGCGGCCGGATATACCGGCTCTCTCGTGGCCGGCGGCGGGGCGTGTGAATACTACAACCCGTTCTCGAACGCTATTCCGGCGAATGCCGCGACGGGACAGGCCAATCCGAACTATGTGCCGGGCCTTGAAAACTCGGTCACATTGGCAGACTGGATCACCGATCCGAGCCTGACCGTCGCCAACACGGACCTTCTGGTCTTTGACGGTGTTCTGTCCGGGCAGAGCAATGTGCAGGCTGCTGGCGGTAGTGTCGGCTGGGCTGCGGGCGTACAAATCCGCCGCGAAAGCTACAAGCTTGAGCCATCGGCCCTGACCGATCTGGACGTGACGCCGGGACCCGGCGGCACGGGGCCTTACTCGTTCCTTGCCGGGACGAATGCCGCAGATGAAGACCAGACCATCTTCGCCGTCTTCGGGGAACTGCAGGTGCCACTCTTCGAGACGGTCGATATGCAGTTTGCCGTCCGCTATGAGGATTATGGTGGCGACATCGGCTCCACTTTTGACCCGAAAGTTGCGGCCAAATGGCAGGTGAATGATACTTTCGCCCTGCGTGGTTCCGCCCAGACTTCGTTCAAGGGGCCAACCCTGAACCAGCTGAGCGGTGTCGGCACGACGCTGCAATATGTTGCGCCTGCCTCGGCGTTCAAGGCGGTCGACACGTATGGCAACCCGGACCTGAAACCGGAATCGGCCTTCAGCTTCAACTTGGGCGGCATCTATGAAGTCGGCAACTTCTCCGCCTCGCTGGACTATTACAATTTCGACTTTTCCGATCCGGTCATCGTGGAAGAGCAGGCGAATATTGCGGCA
>Ga0181377_1000381_pt1 | contig 16736 bp, 27 predicted proteins | sample LowvirmetaG_9_FD_130160 | JGI IMG/M metagenome (GOLD analysis project Ga0181377, IMG submission 130160) | Marine viral communities from the Subarctic Pacific Ocean - Lowphox_13 viral metaG | ecosystem: Environmental > Aquatic > Marine > Oceanic | place: Subarctic Pacific Ocean | collected...
AGATTTATTAGAAGCGGGAGCTTTGGGTGTGGGTTGGGTTGTTGCATTTCCACAAGCAGATAGATTTGGTGGCGACCAAACTTTTGCTGATGCACTTGCACAAGGGCATAGTGTAATTGCTACGTTTGAAGGAGGCAGTTCTTATGCGCCAACTACAGGCACAGTTATATTAGGAGATGGAGAACCTATAGAAGGTATTGCTTCACAAGGTGTAATTGGAAATGTGTCCGTGCTAACAGACTCAGCTTACCAGGGGCTGGCAGTTGCACGTACTGATGTAGATAATTTAGTCAGGCGTTTACCTTTGTTGCTTCAAACTCCAGATGGTTGGACTCCGTCTTTTGGTGTACAAGTTATTAAAATGATTAGCGGCGCAGATACGTACATTATTAAAGGGCAGCAAGGGCAGATAGAAGAGCTTACTATACCTAACTATTCAGAAATACCAGTAGACAGCAGTGGTCGTAGGTTGGTATCTTATAACATCTAATATACTTATAGATGTAAGTTATAGTATATTATCAATGATACTTATATCTGTACAAGAGTTTTATTTACGCTTTAACGAACAATTTAAATTACGACAATTAATAAAGAAACAGTTCGAGCATTACTTAGATCCCAGACAAGTTGCACGACTACAAAACAACCCAGAGTTACTTAAACTAGGCGGAGAGAAACGTACGTGTACGTTCCTATTCACCGACGTCAGGGGATTTACGAACTTATCTGAAAAGTTAGAACCAGAAGAAGTAACTGACATAATGAATAAAGTACTTACCGTACAAGTTCAATGCATTCAGGCACACGGTGGCATGGTTGATAAGTTCATAGGCGACGCGTGCATGGCCATCTTTAACTCCCCCCTAGATTTAGATGAACACGAACAACGCGCTGTCGCCTGTGCCCAGGATATACGTACGGCTATTCGCATGCTGCAAAAAAAACTGCCTGAACCTGTTGCAATAGGAATAGGTGTAAATACAGGAGAAGCAGTAGTGGGTAATATGGGTAGTGATACAAGATTTGATTATTCAGCTATAGGAGATGCTGTAAATACAGCTGCACGATTAGAAAGCGCAACTAAAGAAGCAGGGGTAGATATACTTATTGGAGAACGTACAGCAAAAAAAATACCAACTGCAGTCTTACACGATACTATAAAAGTAAAAGGGAAAGCAAAAGCACTAAAAGTGTATACTATTTAAATGACTAGAAACTATAAAAAAGAATATGCAAACTACCAAGGTACATCTGCACAGAAAAAAAGACGTGCGCAACGTAATAAAATACGTAGGCAAATGTTAAAAGATGGCCGTGTTAGAAAAGGAGATAAGATGGATATACACCATAGAGATGGAAATCCATCAAATAATTCTCCAAATAATGTAATCGTACAACCTAGATCAAAAAATAGGTCTTTTTCAAGAAAATGACCTCACAGGATCGCGTGTAACGCATTTTGTTGAGGTAGGTAAGGCCTAAGCCTCAGTTTAAACAACGTTTTTATAAGCTTTATTAGAGATTCTTCTGCGCAGTTTTAGTATTTTTTAGGGTTTCTATTAGTTTATTTAAGTACCATTGCGCTTTTTCTAAGTCTTCTACTCCTTTTTTAGCTTCGTACCGCCAAATGTACTTTTGAATATTACCTTTTAGGTAACCTTTGAAAGCTTCAGGTGTCATACTTTCTTTAATTGCTTCAATACATTCTATGTTGCCAGTATTGTAATGCGGGGGTGAGTTAACCATGTCTGTCATTTTGTGTCTCCTGGTAATTTATTTATCATTTCTTTTATTTTATTCATTAAGTTATCCATTGCTTTTTTAATTTTTGGATTTTCATGGTACATTTTTTCTAAAGCAAATAAAAATTTTTGTTTTTCATTATGATTCATTGTTTTCTCCCAAACAGTGTTTTGTAAGTGCTTGTATAAAATCTTTAAAAGCAACTGCATTTTTATTAAATTCTTTTAATGTAATTTCTGTAATTGTAAAATCTTCTATTACGTACACTTGATCCCTTGAACCGAATACTGCGTATGTAAATATATTATGTTTTTTTTGACGTGTTAACCAGATACGTTGTTGCTCAGATAAGTTAATTTTTATTTTTGACGTGCATTTTGCAGGCAGCGTGTGTTTGTATTTGTATTCTATCCAACAATTATTGTTTGGACCTGAGTAATAAGTGTCAGGCACACCGCCGTGATAAGGATCATTTATCTTCCAACGATAAACTTCTTTAGATAAGTGTTTGTGCACTTTGTTTATGAACTCCTTTTCTTTCACATAAGGAGTATAGCATACGTACTTGGGTGCGAAGAGATGGTTCGCACCCGTACGTAAATAGATTACTTAGTTTTAGTAGCAAAAGTCTTTTCATAAAAACTTTTTGCAACTTCGTAAGTATCTTCTTTTAACCAACCAACATTAGAAACAGAAATATTCATAAACTTCTGTCCAGCTTTGTTAGCTGTTTGTACGGAAGATAACTTCCAAAGAGAAGCAAACCTATCGCCCCCTAGCTTCATAATTTGAGTATTCCATTCTCTAGATACTCTAAGCTTAGAAGAAGAACAGTCAAACAAAAATGGTATTTCTGAAATATTACCTGTTTTATCTTCTACTTTTAACAAAGTATGAGTTTGAGTTTGCGTGATTTCATGGTCTTCAACTTTGTTACCACCATCCTCAAGATGTTTAATAGCTTCTGCTTGTGTAGGAAATGTACCTACTAAGCCGCCACCTTTTTCTCTTTTTACCCATACAACATACTCTTCTCTGAAGTGTACATTGACTACGTAAAGTTCTTTACCGTAGCTTTCTTTTGTTACAGTGTTTATAAAGTCGCCTACTTTAGCGCCATTAATATATTCACTATGGTTTTCATCTACTTCGTTTGATAACTGCTGCAGCTGTTTCAAACGCGGAGTAGATAAATGTTCTGAGTTAATGTTTTCATTACCCAGGTTATTGCCTTGTTTTACGTGAGCAGGCATTTCACTCGTTACTATACTTATATCATTAGACATTGAACGTTCTCCTTTTTTCATCTAACATTAATATTACGCTGATCTAAAGTTAACTCTAGTCAGCTCCGTACTTTTAACTCCTGGTACATCCATACCAATTGTTATAAGTTCTCTGTAGGCAGTTGCAGACATACGCTTTTGCAATAACTCAAACTGATTAGTTTTTATTATATGCTCATGCAGTTGGTCCCAATCTTCTACAGTTGGCACAATTTCATTTTTAAGTGAAATTGTACAAACATCATTAGAAATTTTATCGAGCCCTTGCTCTTGCATTCTAATAGATATTTGACTTTCTAATTCGCGTTGTTGTGCTTTAAGAAGTTTTTCTTCTGATTGAACAGATTTTATTTCTGTTCTTATCTTTGTTACTTCTGATAACAAATCATTTAATTTTTTCATGATACCTCCTTTAAGATATGTAATAAGTTTTCCATACGACCTAACTTAGTATTAAGTTTTTTGTATACTTCAGGTTCCCAAGTATTTCTAGCTTGGATAAGTATTGTTTCAGTTTTTTGTGTTTGGCCTGCTCTATATATACGCTGATTAAATTGTTGAAAATGCTCAGCATTGTACGTTGGCGAACACCAGATAACTGTGCTTGCACGTGTAAGAGTAAGACCATGAGATGCAGATTGCGGATGACAAAAGAGAACTTTAATTTGTCCTGCTTGGTATCTTGCAACTATATCTTTTCTTTTTTGTGCTGGTACTGAACCATCAATAAGTTCATAAGTTATTCCTTCTTTGTTTGCTAGTTCAATTAGTGCATCTCGTTCGTGCTTCCAATTGAATGCTACAAGACTATGCGCACGTTGCGCTACAAGAGTCATAACAATGTCGTATCTTTCTTGGTGTACAAATTGAACTACACCATCTTCGTCGTACACGGCGCCCGTTACAAGCTGTAGCAATTTTTTAACACGAGCAGCAGCATTAATTGCGTTAACTGTACCTGATTTTGTATATAAAACTGATTCTTCTGCCAACACTTTGTATTGTTTTTGTATGTTTGGTGTTAGCTTTGTATTAATTGTACGTACAATATTGTCAGGTAGATCCATACAATCAGACAATGCAAAACGTATTGATATATCAGATAATCTATCTGCTACTGTTTCTTCTATGCCTGGTTTGTCTATCCATTCGTTAGCAAATCCATTAAATTTTGGTGTACAAACTTGGTGTCTAAAAGCATAAAACCTAGCACCTAGTCGTTTCCCATCATCGATGAGAAACGTTGGATGCCAGATATCTAGAATAGTATTACTATTAGGAGTACCAGACATGGCAATCCTATTAGTAAAATATGAGATAATTTTTTTGAGATTTTTACTGCGTTTGGCTTCCCGATTTTTAAAAGCGGTAAACTCATCAATAACGATTGTATCGAATTGCTCACAGTATTGTGTATTTTTTTGTAAAAAGTTAACGGCTTCGAAATTAGTGATGACCATTTCGTTTTCATTATCTTCAAATACTTGTTTACGGTTTTTTGCATAAGCTACTCCATATTTAATAGTGGGTTGGAACTTATTTATATCCTCCCCCCACGCTGCTTCCAATATTGAAAGTGGCGCTAAGACTAAAGTCTTGCCTCCGAGTATAGCATGAGCGTCTAAAACTGCACGTGTTTTGCCAGTGCCTGGGTCAGATGTAATCAAACACGTTTTAGTATTTGTTATAAAATCTGTAGTTGTTTTTTGATGCGCATAAGGCGCAGGGATGGTTGTAACATCGTTCATCTTTCATTCTCCGTAGTATTCTGTGTTGTTTGGGTGAATACTATTTAATAATTATAACTAATAACTTCCCCATTCACAATGGGGTTCTGGTCCTTTTCCAAAAGAACACCACCTACAATTATATGTAGAAGGATTTGGTGGAAATTTAGTAGCTGTAGTCATAGCTACAGCTCGTTCATGTAGTTTAGGCATAAACAACATAGCTTCATCTCGCGTATATGTTTGCTCCATAGTAGTGCCATGATCTAAATACCATAATTCTGTGTTAACTATTTCTAAATCAGGGAACATAAAAAAAGTACCAATAGCATAGATAAGTGCTTGTTGGCTGTGCGCAATTTCGTTGCCAAATTGTTTACCTGTTTTGTAATCTATTACACGTGCTGATGTATCTGTTTCATGTACGAATGCATCTAATTTTACACGTGCCCAAGTATCAGGAGAAATCCAACCTGTGGGTTCCCAAGATAAGGTAAAGCCCCACTCTCCTTCAGTTTGCACTTTTCCGTCTGCAAAAAGTTGTTTTAGCTCTGAAAATTTTTGAGTAAATTTTTTGAGTGTATCTGGTAATTCGCTAAGTTCATGACGTACATATTGTTCTGCTTGATCGTGTATTTGTGTACCGCGCGCTGCAGCTGGACCGTAGTCTTCTTGTACACGTTTTATTTTAGATATGTAAGTACGATAAGCGCAGGACTCAAAGGTTTTTAGAGCGGAGTAAGACCATGCAGGTACTAGCCCTAGTTCGATATCCTCCGTGACCTCAACTGTTGCTATTAGGTCTGGACGATTGGGTTGCGTTAGACTGTCCATTATCTAATAAATTTAAATCCCTTTCGTCAAAATGTTCTTTTATTAATTGTTCAAGAACATTATTATCTATTTTCCATGTCAACACAACCCCGCGTGGTATGCCAGCTGCACGATCTTTACTAATACGTTTACGTGCAGTTTTTATATTAAGCCTGGACATACGTTTAGAAAAGTCTCTTTGAGAAAGTGTATTACGGCTGTCAGTAAGTGCATCATACACAACTTTAAAGTGAGCAAGTGGTATGATTTGTTCTTGCCCTGCAGTAGATAACCAATCTTTAAGATAACGTTGTGCTGTACTTATACCACCTGCATCAAAAGTATTTGTAAGAGGTATATCTAATACATCTGTAAAATATTCAAGGTTGCGTGTACGTATTGCATTAGCAAATTCTTCAATTATAGACATAGATATTTCTTTCATTTCTTTTTTAGCGTCGTTTTCTAACGCAGTGTGTGCCATGCGTTCATTAACTTTAAACTTTTTAAGTATGCCTGAAACAATATAAAGTTCTTGTTTTAATGAAGATAAATTTTCTAGTAGTTCTGGATGAGCTTCTTCTATTTTTTGTTCTTGTCTAGGAGCTACGTTATATCTTCTGTCGCTGTCTTCTATCTTGACTGCATCTGCTCTGTTTGTAAGAAACAAAAAGTTTGTAAAAGAAGGTAATTCTATTTGATTAGTACGCATTGCTCTAATAGTAAGATTAGGTTCTGTTATTTGATGTTTAAGTTTATCGGCCATACGCCCTACAGATCCTGAATCAGCCATACGAAACTCATCAACTACAAGAAACAACGCTGTTCTCATGTACAAATTAAATTGTTCTTCTATATTTTCTAAAGCTCGCATTGGTGTTTGTTGTTCACCAAATAAAGGTTTAAGTATTTTGTGTACAAACAAACCTTTACCAGTGCCCGGTATGCCCGTAAAGATCCATGCCGTCATTGTTTTCTTTTTATGCTGGTAAATGTACGCAAGCCAGTTTATAAAATGTTCAAACTCGGGTTTGCCATTACCAAGAGCGTGCATCATAAGTTTATAAAAATTAGGTGCAACTTTTGCCATCTGGATTGCTTCACCGTACGAAAATTCTTTCACGTTTTCTTCTGCACGTAACATATATTTTGTACGTCTAAATAAATTTACTGAGTATGGAACGGTCTCCAAGTTGATACCTTTATCGCTGCTTGGATCAAAAACAACACGAGCATCTGGAACAAAATCCATGGTAGGGCGACCATGAGACTTAAGAAAATCATTAACACTACTCTTGCCGGTGGGCGTGAGCGGGTATTCGTCGTCAAATTGTTGTTTTGTTTCATCATACACTCCGTTGTAATATGTATCTGTAAAAAAGTCTCGTAAGACTACTGGTTTCTTTTTAGATTCTGTATCTATTTTGTCTGCAAATATTTCAAAAATACTACGATAAAAGTCAGGATCTGCTTTTTCTATTTCCCATACAGGTTCACCTTTAAAGTTGTACATATAATGTGGGTTAGTTAATACAAAATAATAACCTCCACTGTCTCCACTATTAACATTACAGTTAACAAAAGGCTCGGACACACGGGTGATCTGGATAGTCATTTTGTCTGGGTTTTGTAATACTTCGTGCGCTTCTCCAGCAACGTTGACCGTAGTTACTTTACCTACTCTCTTTGGAAGATTGTTTTTCTTTCTTAGATTATCTTTAATTTGTAATCCTAAAGTGTGCACTTTTTCTGGATTAACACCAATTAAAGTAGAGGAAATCTCAAGAGTTGGTGAACCACGGTCAACCTTGATGAATCTACCGTTTGGATAGGGGTCCTCTACTCCTACAAATGTAGGAGGAGCTATATAAATTAATTTACTATTATCTACAACTGAAGGGTCAAGTATGTAAGAAAGACTTTGACCATTAGCTGATAAAGTAATTTGTTCTGCTAAAAACTCAGTTGTGTAATTAGTCATACGAATAAAATCTTTAAGAGTTTTTGGATGTACGGGCATATCTAAAAGAAAAAACATATGTAAAGATACTGTATTCTTTTTAAAACCTAACGATGCACTAGCTTGTGCTATATATGACACGTTATGAAATACTTCAGGTAACTGTAAAATAATTTTATCGGCCAACGCTTGTAAGTCCCCTGGATTAGTTGTATGTAATCCGTCTACATCCAACACCAACATTTCTGTCGTGTTTGCACGTTCGGACATAAAAGCTCGAGGCTCATCTTTAAGTGGACGTTTTAATAAACCTTTGTGCAAACAAGCTCCAGCTGCAGCTTGGTCTGTAAGTAGTTTATATAATTTATTTAAACCTTTTTGTGTTGTAGGAACATCAAAGTGTTCTGAAGTAAAGTTTTTAGTAAGAGGATAGGGTTTAATTCCTTGTTCTGATATTTCTTTAGCTAAAGGTTTTTTAGCTTTTAAAAATACAACTTCCATAATCAAATCTCCTTTTCTAAGTATACTTCTTGTCTATCTATACGTACAGATTTATCTGCTTCGAAGCCTAATTTACATTGTTTTTTAGATATATTTGTTATTGTTAATACACATAAAACTTGATTGTTTTTATGTACAATAACTTTATCTCCTATTTTTCTAGTAAGTATTAAATTTTTATTTGTCATATATTTTACTTACGCCTCCCTCTGCATCGAGCGGCAAATCGTCACACCATTTTGGTGGCGTACGCATGATTTCTATAATTTTATCCATTGTAGCATCTGCATTTACTTTAGAGCCAATTGCTATAATTTCATCATGTACTTGCATAACTAGATCTACTTCAGGTAGTGTTTGCACGTCTAACATTTGGTCTGTAATAACAATACGAGCAAGAGCTTGAACTACATTTTCTGTAACTCGAGGGCCATGTGTACGTATATAAGTACCTTTGTTTGTGTCATATATAAATTGTCCACCTTGAAAACGTAAGTCTGGATAACTAAGAGACATATCGTTCGGTAGCTTTAGAGCTCTATGGCTTATTGTAAGTGGTCCATAGTTTAATCCTACACTACGTGGATTTACCATCTGAAAAAGTGCATCTTTCATTCCAGACCAAAGTCGAGGAATGTTGGGATACATACCACGATATTGCATAACAATATTTTGTGCTATTGAATCAGATACATCAACGGAAGGGGAACCGGTTTTAAGTGTTAACTTAAATTTATCGGCTCCCATACCGTACCCTAAACCGAGTATAGCTGTTTTACCTACATATCTTTCTAGCTTGTCATCTTTTGTAATTGTACGACCGTATATTTGCGAAGCGAATTCACAATATACATCACGGCCTGTGGCAAAAGCTTGCACGAGTTCGTGTTCTTTAGCCAGCCAGGCGAGCATACGTGCTTCTATATTAGATAAATCAGCTATGTACAATCGTTGCCCAGAAGGAGCCATAATTGCACGTCTAAGTGTTGAACCTCTTGGTAGATTTTGTAGGTTAATTTTGTCTGAACCACCAAAACGGCCTGTATGTGCAGCATAGTAACGTAGTGGTACACTAAATGTACCGTCAGGGTTGGTAGAGTCAATAAATCTTTGTGCACGAGTTTCTTCTATTCGTGATTTTACCATTTCACGGGCTTCCCAAATACACGAGTGTTCTGGATACATATTACACATTTGTATGTAAGCACTGTCGTTTTTACCGAACGCAGGTATTTGTTGACCTGTTGTAGGACTTTTTTTCGTAGGGACTACAATATCTAAAGATTCTAAATGTTCTTTGAATTTAACTTGTGAAGCTAAAATCTCACGTGTAACACCTGAGTCCTGGATCGCAGTTTGTGTGCGCGTTGCTATATCTTCTTTGTAAGTTGTTAGTAATCCACGGTCCAATATAAGTTTTGGTTCTACAAACATACGTACAGTAAGGTCAATAAGATGCAATTCTTTGTCCGGATAATTACGTGCATAACTTTGAAAGAGCTCGTACGTCAAGTCGACATCCTGGATACAATATCCGCCTATTTCTGCGTCAAGGTGAGGGTCTAAATCACGCACGCCTTTAGCGTTAACTAATTCTTCTCCCTTACGTAAATCGGTTCGAGATGGGAATTCACGCACGACGCAATCTTTTAATCGAGCAGACATATTTGGATACAAACCCCGACTCATGGCCGCAGTGTCGTAGTAATACGCAGGCTTGTACCCAAAATATTGTGTAAGAATATAAGCGTCAAATAATGTATTATGGCAAACGACTGCAGTATTACTCCAATCAATTTGTTCCAAAACGGAGGGGGTTTCTTCTTCTGAATACCACTCTGTTTCATTATCTTCAACCTTTATCCCCACGCCCCAAACTTTAAAATCTGTGTGGTTAACATATTGAACTGTTGACATTTTAGTAAGCGATAGCTGTACATCATAGTATGTCTCAAAATCTAAATAAATTTTTTGCATATTAATCTCCATAATTTTTTTAAATCTGTATTTAAGCTTTCTAACATTTGAGCAATGTTTTTAAGTTCTTGTTTCATAATCTATTTCCACATAATCTTCCATAATTTTTCTTGGTATTTCAAAAGCTACTAATAAAGTTAGTAAAGAGTCTAAATTTTCGTAGTTACTTTCTTCTACATCATCTATTATGCTGTTGAGAAGTTTTACTACTAACTGTTTGTTACTCATAGTTTTCCTTGGTCTATTTGTTTCATAATTTCTCCTTGAACTTTTGCATTTTTATACACCAGTCAGTGTACTCGTGTTTTTTTGCACGCTCCCAACCAATCTGTTTACTGGTATACATATTGTATGCAACAGAAAGTTTTACATACTTCCATTGTATGTAAGGTAGATCGTCTGGGTTGTTGTATGTATAAGGGTGCACTGGATTGCGCTTTACATATACATAACTAGGTGGTGTCATTTAATTACTCCTTAATTAAACTTGACAAAAAGACAATGTGTCTTTATGACTATAGATATTACCTAATGTTGGGTAATATAACAAGTGAGAATATTATGGCAACTTTTACAACTGACCAAGTAAGCGGTAATCAATCATTCAAACCATTCCCTAGTGGAGCGGTTGGTGTTAGATACGCTAAATTTAATGTAACTGCAGCACCAAATGCAGCTGATATATACCAAATGGTAGACATCTTTGCTGGTGAAACTTTGCATGACATTAAAATTAAGTCTTCGGATTTAGATGCTGGTACTGCATTAGTATTAGATGTTGGTGATGGCACTGACTCTGATAAGTACATAGATGGTTCTACAATCGGCCAAGCCGGTGGTTCAGATCATCAAGATGCTAACATGTCTCCTACTGTTTACTCTGCAGATGATACTATTGATATCACTTGCCAAGTAGCACCAGGAACAGATGTAGCAACTGGTACATTAGAAATGTGGATATACATATCCTAAACTAAAGTCGCATAGCCCAAGCCGGGACACCGAATCTTGGGCTATACTAATGCCACTCCTTGGCATGTTCAAAGGCGGGTAAGGTTTCATCGCACCGCAAGAGCCTTACTTAATACCGTTCTCATCTATGTTTTAGGCAAAAGCCTACATAGGGTGCACTGTACGAGGTAATCCTAAACTTTTAATGTATATTTACGCCGTTGCGTGGATCAAAATCTGGGTGTTCTTGTACAAAATCTGTCCAAGTCCCATCGTAAGAGCACGCAAACATGATGCACAGTTGTATATCATCGGTAGACATAGTGTATTTGCTAGCAGTAGGCTCAATGCCATGAGTCATAGCTTCTTCGCCTATGTCCATCATTGCTGATTTAAGTCTTCCCATACTCGCTCCTTGGATATATTTCCATAAATTTCATTTCTGCTTGATCATTAGTTAATTTAGTTTCGTTATATTTGCTGCGTTCAAAATGAACAGCATCAATCCAACTACTCATATTTGCTTCATATGAATATTCTGGGTTGTATTCCCATGAGTATTGTTTTAAATGATACATATTAATCCCCCAATAATTTGTTAGTTAATAATACCTCATTCATAGATTCTTTCAAATCATCTGGTATTGAATCTATAACTCCTTTAGGAGTAGTAGATTTTTTTATAGTCTTAGTCATACGCTGTATATCTTGTGCAGGTATAAGATCTTTACCACCAGGCCAGTCGTCAAGAAACTGTTTAAGAGTATTTTTAAGACCTAAAGCATCTTTAAATTGTCTTGTTTCTTGGCCAATTCTGTCTTCTATTTCACCAACAGGAGAAAAAGCAGCACATAAATCTGGATCAGTAATAAATAATATATAATCATTTGCATGTGGCGCATGTTCGCCATCTTCACGCCAACCGCGTTTATATCTTAAGTTAAATTGCAATGGGAAATAAAAGTTTACATTCTCTATTTTTACTCCTACATCTCCTTCAACATAGTTTTTACCATCAGTTCTTTCATTAGAATATTCATCTGTATAAGGCGTTGCCCATGAATCATCCCATGTAAAATTATCTGTAGCGGGACGATTTGGGTTACAAACTAAACCAAGTTGATTATTAGGTTTTAATATATAATTACCTAATAAAGAATGATACGCATCAAGATTTACTTTAAACCTTTTTTGTAAACTTGGTAATAAAGTTTGATATGTTTTTTCTAAACTAATAAGTTTTTGTAAAGCATCACTGCTGTTTTCTAAATGATTAACAACTTGATCTATTGCAGGCTGTATATTGTATTTTGTACGATATACTTGACCTAATTGTTTTTCAAAGTTACTAACAATATCTTCTCGTAGTCTTTGTGATAATGGTACGCTAGCCATTGTTCTCCTCCTTTGCTCTTTTTATAGATGCATTAATTAATACTTCTGCTTCCTCTGACGAAGGAGCAGAATCGTATGTTGCGGTTAAAAAATAATCTAGACCTGATGTTAAAACATGTAAAGGTTCTAGGGTGTTTAATGCAGTTTGACTTACATTGTTTAAGTTTTGGTAAAGCTCGTCGTGAGCTTCACGCATTGCAGTTTCTTTTTTACTCATTATTTTCTCCAATCAGGTTCAATAGTTTTCCAAGAAACTATAGGTTTGTAAAATACAGTTTTGTTGCCAACCTTAACTTGTTTTTTCTCAACAGTTAATTTTTCATGTATCATTGTTTTTTTCATAATAAACAAAACAATAGAAGCAACTAAACCACCGACCATAGCAGCAGCCATGCCGCTGAATGTGCCATAGAAACACACCATAAGTGTGACGGTAATCAAGACATCTACAAAGATGTCGTTGCCAATAGTTTTACGTCCGCCGGCTTTAAGCGCCAGCAAAAGCAGTCCTAGCGCGGACAGTATGCCTACTAGTAACATCATTTCTCCTTAGCCACATTAAGTAAGCCATATATGCAAATTGAATTGCTTCGATTAAAATCCATAGTGCTGTTGTAACAGTTGAAACTATGCTTGCATTCATATTATTCTCCATAATAAATATAATATACACCCGAGGCCGACACCGACACCGAGCAAGATCAACGAATAATGAATACTCGTTGCAAGACCGAATAGTAAAAATAGTATAGCTGTGCCGGTCAACACAGATACACCGAACTCATTTATGTATTGTTTACATTTTGATAACTTCTCCATAAGGCGCCTCCTCAGCACTAGTTGTTACCCAAAGAACTGGATAACTTGGTTTATCTCCAAAATCCGATTGGCATGCTTCAAGGTCAGTAAGATACACAAGAGCAGCAACATGTGGATGATGCTCATTTATGTGTTCAATAACTGGATAGAAGCTTGTACCACCGCGACCTTTGTATGTAACTTTGAGAGGCAATGATTCACGTGTGTATTCTGTGGTTTCATTTACTTCTGCGTCACATTGTATAAATTGCACACGTTCAGGATTGAGCTCGTGCAATATGTACGAAGTTTCTGTGGTAAATTGTGTTAGTTCTTCTTCAGATATAGAACCTGATGTATCTACTGCAATAGCAATTTCTTCAAGACAAGGTGTGTGTAATGAAGGCAAATACATGCCTCTACCAATAAAACGTCTGTTAGGTCTAGTCCATGTAAAGTCTGATTTGTTGTTAGAACGTAAGAACCTAGCCAATACATTTTTCCAATCAACTTTTGGATCTGTAACGTCACAAACAATAGATTCCATGTTCGCGGACAATTTGCCTTGAGCCTTAGCTGCTTCTGCAGCTTGATTGATAGCAACTGTTAGTTCTGATTCGATAGCACTTTGCGTTGCTGCCGTACCATCTGCACCTGCAGCGTCCAATACACCGCCACATTTACCGGCATCACAAAATTCTGAGTCCCAGCCCGAAGGAGGTTCCGGTAGAACATTGTAGATTTGCTCGGTAGACATGCCAATGTACTGGTCATCTACGAGGCCGCCTTTCGGCAAAATGAACCCTTCTGCAAGCAAATGATTATTGATTGCATAATCAGCTGCTACATTCCATTTGTGTGGGTTACGTTCTTGTCTACGAGTATGGTGCATAAGCACAAGATGCATAACTTCGTGCGCTAGAAAGCCAATGCGTTCTAGTTCTGTAAGTTTTTCAAACCATTTAACATTGAAGAATAGATGCTTACCATCTACGGCGCCTGTTTGTTCTTCCCACTCTGTAGGTATTTGTCGCAGACACAAAGTACCAAAGAACGGGCTGTCTAGTATTAGACGAGATCTAGCTTTTACAAATAATTGATTCATTAATCATCTCCAAGTAGTGCATCTTCAAGCAGTGTTTCACGTAAGTCTTGCAGTTCATTGTCTGCAATTTCTGCAAGCTCTTTACGTCTTGCTGTACGGTCGTCTACTTCATGCATTTTTGTAATTTTTTCTTGTGGAACCAGGTCTTTAATGTAAGGAGCAGCCTTAATTAACTGATTTAAGGTACTAAATCTGTCCATAACATCTTCTAGTTTACGAGTTTGTTCTCGTCGTTTATTATCACGTTGGCGATTAAACTCTTCTATTTGCATAGATTCTACGAGTGTGGGATCTGTTGGTTCAACCATAAGTTTTAGAGTGCCATAGTCTACAAGAAAACTAGGCACATCTATAGGTGAACAAGGAATACTAAAATTCTGTACACTTGTGTAATCATCGCCATGTTCATCTGTTTTTGTAAGTTGGCTTGAGATTTTTACATCTTCAACTTCTTTTAACGGACAGTTATAACCCCAAATAGTTTTAAACATTTCTTGGGTTCTAACAGATTTGTCAATAATGCCATGATCACTAAGCACTTTGTACCCATCACTTGGATAATCTTTGTGAGGGTTTGTGCTGTTGTATTTGTTTTCAGCATTAGTAATAATATCGCGTTTAAGATTTTCTGATAATCTAACTGTTTTCATATGTCCTCCTATAGAACTACGTTAGCATTGTCAACGATCCACTTACGCACATCGTTGTGTGATTTAAGGTCTCTGTTTTTAGCTAGACAACCTTTGACTAGTACAACTTGAAACTCAATAGGTATCTTTTTAGCTACCTTCATAATGTTTTCCATTTTGTCATCCTCTGCTCTTGAAGCAACAGCAGTAGATAAAGCATACAATAGTGCTGGATTGTCATCTTTTTTGTACGTAGATGGGTCTTTGATAAGCATATCAACATCAGGTAACTTGTTTGCAATCTCTTTGAAAGCAATAAACTCACCAGCTGGGCCATCGCCAACTAATGACGATACACCAAAGAACAAACGTTCTGGATCTGAGTTGGCTCGCGACATTTTCTTACTGACCATTGACCAAGCACGTGGCGTTGGAAATGCATACTCATCTGCGTTGAACGCAGACAGTAAGTTAGGTCTGTATTGAATGAACGAGATAACATCAGTATCTATATTGTGTTGATAAGCCCATTGTACCCAGTCATCGAGTGATGGTTCGAGTTCGTAATGAGCAAGTCTGTTACGAACCGGACTTGGCATTTGATAGACAGCTGCAGCATCAGTTAGTCTGTTGCCAGCACAAATGATTTGCCAACCAGAAGGTAATTTGTAATCACCTATTTGTTTAGTAAGCAACAATTGCAAGAATGCATTTTGTGTTGCTGGTGGTGCTGTAGGTAACTCGTCAATGAAGAGTATGCCACGGTCCCCGTCTCGCTGTGCGATAGGGAAGACGTCAGGCACAGCCCAAGATGTGAACTTTTGAGAGTTTGCTTCTAGCTGTTTAAGATATGGAATACCACGTACGTCGACTGGGTCGAACAGGTTAGCACGAAAATCTATGAGTGGGACTCCTAGCTCTTGTGCAACCTGCTCTGGTATCTCAGACTTACCAATGCCTGGACCGCCCCAGATCATAGCTGGGTAGCCCGCATTTAAGCAGTCTTTGATTTCTTCTTTTAGTTTAACTGGATTGATTGAATGCATATAACCTCCTTATGTTTACCATGAACAATCGTAAAATACATTTTTGCCTTCTTTAAGCCATTTGAGTGCTTTTTTACAAAACTCAAGGTCTTGTTGTTTGTACTCACGCATGGATTCTTCTTGGAACTGATGTCCCCAAAAGAAACCGTCTGGACAGAAAGGCAAATTATCTGTCTTGACTGCGTCTTGTAGTTTTAGAATATCTTCTTCAAGTAACCACAATATGTTGCCACCATTAAAGTCAGAGCCCATAACACCCAAAGGTGTTTCCTCTCCTTTCTTTTCATGCCACAACACCATCATAAATTGTTGTAGTCTGGCATGTTTACGCCAATAATATGGAGCTTCCAATGTATCGTATACATCTATTGGCTCTACATTGTCTGCAAGTTTTAGTTTTTGAAAACCAGCATGTGCATCTAATCCCATAATATCCTCCTATGGTAAAAGTGGGGACCGAAGTCCCCGATTTGTTTACGCAGCTTCGAATACATTTTTAGTGTGTTCTTTAGTTGCGTTGTTAAGCTCAGTGGAAACACGTACAGATGAATCTGCCTGGTTCTTGAAGTTCCACTCAGCAAGTCTTTGCTGTCGTCTTTCTATTTCGTTTTGTACACGAACATCTTTGAGACCAAGATCTTGAAGACCGAAGTTGTCACCAACTAGTTCGACAACTGCGGAAAGCATTCTTGCTTTACGACCGAGACCAAACATCTTGTCTTCACGTTCGATTAACCATGTAGGTAAATCATCGTTTGGATTGGCGAGTTCTGTTTCTTCTTTGTATTCGTATGCAATAGAT
>Ga0181377_1000382_pt1 | contig 16713 bp, 25 predicted proteins | sample LowvirmetaG_9_FD_130160 | JGI IMG/M metagenome (GOLD analysis project Ga0181377, IMG submission 130160) | Marine viral communities from the Subarctic Pacific Ocean - Lowphox_13 viral metaG | ecosystem: Environmental > Aquatic > Marine > Oceanic | place: Subarctic Pacific Ocean | collected...
CCATCTGTTGTTAATACTTGTCCAGCATTACCATCTTGTATAGCAAGGTCTACTAAACTTGCTGGAACGTCTGTAATTCCGTATCCTGCAATTGTAGTTGGTTTACCATTTAAGTCTGTAAAGTTTCCACTAAACAATGTTGGTGAATTAGTTAAGTCGTTATAGTCACCGCTAAAGTGCATGCCACGTTCTACTAATTTTTGATCTACATATGATTCTGTTGCATAACTACTACCGCCAATACCTGCTGTGGCATCATCTGCTGGTGCCCATGTGCTGTTTGCATTATCCCATTTAAGAACTTGGCCGTTTGTAGGTGCTGTGCTTACTACGTCAGTTAGTCCACCTAATGCTGTAGCACCACCTCCACCACCGCCACTTAATAAATTAGTTGTGTCTGTTAAATCACTTACATCAGTTGGTATAGTTGGAGTATTAGTAAAGTTAGCGTATTCTAAAAAGTATGTGCTATCTTGTCCATCTAATGTATCTGCATCAGTTCCGCCACCACCTGAGGTTGAATCTGCAGCCGCTACCCATTTGGTACCATCGTATTTTAATACTTCTCCTGCACTAGCACCTGATACATCTACATCAGTAAGTGCTGCAATTGTAGTTGCTCCACCACCGCCACCTAGTAATCCATTATTGTCAGTAAAGTCACTTATGTCTGTTGGCTTGTTTGTTAAATCTGTATAACTTCCGCCAAATGCTAATGCGGCATTCTGTGGTGTGTAACCTAATGCTGTAACAACATCAGAACTTGTTATAGTCTTTAAATATCCTGCGTTATTTGTGAGATCTCCTAAGTCTGCTGGTATAGTAGGCTTGCCGTAAAGATCGTTGTAATTACCAGTAAATAGAGCTGGCTTGTCTGTTAAATCATTATAACTGCCACTAAATAAACTTGGCTTGTTTGTTAGGTTATTATAGTCGCCATCAAAATTACCACCACTGCTTAATAAATTACTGCTATCTGTTAAGTCACTTACGTCAGTTGGTATGTTTGGCTTATTTGTTAATTCTGTATAGTTTGCTGGTGATAAGACTGCATCTGTAATTCCATAGCCAGATAATGTAGTTGGTAAGTTTGTAAGGTCATTAAATGCACCACTGAAGTTGCCAGCGCCGCCACCTTGTCCACCACCACCAACACCACCTAATAGTAATGCTTCGTTTGAATCTATCTTTTGAAATAATTTTACTGCGTTTGGACTAGTTGGTACCTTGGTTAACATTCTGTCAACTTCATCCCAATAGTAAACGTCACCTACATCACCTGGAAGTGATACTGCTGTTTTGTCACCAAATAGTCTTACACCAAAGCTATCGTCGTCTGCTTTTACAACAACACCAGTTGGGTTAGTTGTAGCAGGAATCCAGCCTGTGTCTGTTAGTAATACTGTTTCGCCAATTTCAAATGTATGTGGCTGTTGTTCAACATTAATATTTCTTGCTTTTGATACGTAGTTAAAACGTGAGAATATTTGTGTTGCAAAATCTCTTGTTAATCCGCCTGGTAATACATCTGGTAATGGGAATATAAATGGTTTGCCTTCCTTAACAGAAAACAATATACCGTCATCTTTAGAAACTGAACTATCGCCAAACTGTGTAGGATCTACACTGGCGTTCAATTGGTCTTCGTCCATTAACACACATACAACACGTGTTGGTCCCGTATTAATAATAGATGAGATTTTTAGTATTTTACCTCGAGAAGTAGTAGCAATATAGTCGCCTACTTTTACATCTCTGCCGTCATATTGTTTTGCAACGAAACCTGTGGTTCCGCTGTGTAACTGTGCTGTTACATCAATGTCTGCATCGTAGGTATAAACGTAATCGTTTTTAACGTCTTTCGGCGTTAAAGCTGTTATCCTTATGGGCAGTAATTTAGGCGCATCGATAACAATTGCCATGTTACATCACCACATTCATCAACGCATGTCCGTTCGCATCTGCACCTGAAATTGCTGTAGTTACAGTAACGGTAAATGCTGTAGTTAGTGTAGACGGTGTTGATGTGACTGCATACAGTTCTGATGGGTATCTCATAGTATATGTGTCTGTAGGTAGATCGTATCCCATGTATGTAAGAGTTTTAACACTTCTTGCATAACCATGTGTGAATGTAATTGTACTTCCATTTACGCTTGCTGAAACACCTGCTGGCAAGTTTTCTACTGTAGATGGAACACCGTTACTGTCAAAGTTAATTTTTGCACTCCAACTTGAACTGTTTGCGTTTGCGTTGCCGTCTAATCCAACTGTAATGCTTGTAGCATCTTCTGTTAGTGTAACACCTGCATCTGCTTTTACAGTTTTAAATTCTAATCTGTTGCTTGCAAACTGCTTGAATATTTTTGATCCACTTGCATCTACGTTGACGGCATCTGTTGCCACTGCTTGACTTGTTGAACCGTTGTTTAAAAAATATGTGTTGTTTGAACCTTGAGGAATATCGTCAGTAGTAAGTGACTCCAGCTTGTGAATTAGGAGACTTAAATTCTTTTCAGCTGCGTCAATTCTTCTATCGCTTTTTGTTCCAAAAAATACGTATTGGTTTGCTTGTACAGAGCTAAGATCAGCTACTGTTGTTAGTTGGTTGCTTACTTCATCGTATACATAAATTGTATCGTATTCTAATTTAAAATCAGCATCTGCTCCTGATTTTATATGTGTCACTCTTGTGTTTGGCATTAAATGTCTCCTAGTGTAATTATTTCTAGTTCGTCCTGGTCAACAATGCTTCCTGAAGCAAATACTACCTTGTTCTCTTGAACAGCATAGTCACGTTGATGAACTTTAATTCTATTCACAAACACTTCTAAAAAGTGATTGTTTATTGCTATTAAATTGTTTTGTAGGTCTTGGAATTCATATGCATTTACACTACCTTGTACTGTTACACGCTTACTGTGAACTAGTTTATTATCTGTTTCGCCGGTAATTGTATCAATGTGCAGTTCATCGCCTTCCAAAATCTCATAAAAGATTGCAGTGTTGTTTACAGTAAATGAATATTCATCTGGACTTAGTCTACGTCCATTTCTATATACAATTGTAAAGTTTCCATTTAGTTGTAACTCTTGTCCGTTGTTAACTTTGTAAAACTTATACTCAACTGTTGTATTATCTGGAACAACTATAATATCACTTGTTTTTAATTCACCTGTAAAGCCTGCTGTTGCATTTGCTATAGCTGAATTAACTCCAATAACTAAACTCTTACCATCAACACTTTCGTCAATAGTAATCATATTACCTTCTGACAAACCTTTTAATTTTATATCTTTATTAGCAATAGAATCTACAATGCTGTTTCCACCTGTGCTTACTGCACCGGTTACAAATAATCTACCAGTGACCGAATCAGCTGATAGTGTATTTCTAAATACTTTTGATGCGGCATCGTAAGATAGAATATCACCATTTGCGATATCGTCGCTAAGTACGATTTCTGGTAATGGTAATGAACTAATACTTCCACTAAACGCTTTAATTGGCACTGTATACTCTCCTTGCTTTTATATATTTAGTCTAAATCAACAGAATTGCTTTATCAAATAAACCATGAATTGCTGAGTCATATTCTGAATCTCCGAGATAATCTCTATCTACTTTTGCTCTAATCCACACAAAGTTTCCTTGGAATGTTGTTCCAACTGTTCCACTTGTTTGTGTATTATATTCATAATAATCAGTATTTGTATCAAGTTGGATAGGGAACCAATCATCTTCTGTTGGTTCTGCTACCAGAGTTGCTTGTACAAAAATTCTTCCTTTAAAATTTTTAAAATGGAAGCTCATAGTATGCAGTCCATCTGCATACCCATAATAGCCATCGCCTTGTATCTTATCACTTGTATAAGTTAGCTCTGGTTTATTTGTTAATACTATTGTTGTGTTAGCCATGCTGTCTCTCTATTCAATATTTCTATATGTAAATATATACTTGTATTTATCTACTTTAGGAAATCTGGAGTGACTACAGTTTCTACATCTATGCGAATTACGTCATTACATGTCATTTTTAGTAACATAATAGACGGTTCATTATTTGTATATATAGTAGGATAGCTGAAGTATCTACTGTGTGTTTTTAGATAAGAATGATCCCTACCCTGTCCTCGCCAACGTGAATCTTGCTGTTTAAATAAGTTGTTAAACATATTCATAAGCTCAAATGGTCGTTCTGGAGCAAAAGTATTTCTGTGGCGCCAGGTTTCGTATACTCTTACTTTATGATGATATTTGTCATACCATGCTTTATCTCTGTATATAACCTGTCTACTAGGATCAATTAGATATTGTAAATGTGTATCGTTAAGTGGAGTTTCGACTGCCTGTACTTCATAATTATCTGCAAGATAATTTAATAGCTTGATATTATTTGTATACACACTTGCAACACTGGCAAATGCTGTATTGTTGTTAGGGTCCTTTTTAAGTGCATCGTATCTATCAACTACCCTATATTCGCCTTCATATTCAACTGGAATTTCTATCATTTCTCTATGAAAGAAATTACCTACTCTGATAACACTATAATACTTTTTATAGTATAACTTGCGTACCGGTGTCCAAGTTGAATATTCTTTAAAGTGCTGCATCTTTTTCTACCGTGGCAACTCTGTTCATTGGTAGAATTTTTACTTCATCTTTTGCTGGTTCATATGAAATTTTAATTTCCTTTGCTAGTGTATTTTCCATCATAAACTGTGCAAGTGGAAGTTTAACTCTTTCATTAATTAAACGTGCTAATGGACGAGCACCCATTGCCGGATCATATCCTGTTTCTTCCAACATAACTTTAAGACTTGGTGACCAATGTATTTTAATATGTCTGCCTTCTACATAACCTTCTAACTGTCTTAAGAACTTTGTAACAATGCGAGCCATGTTTTCAGGTTTTAGTGAATTAAATTTAACCACACCATCAAGTCTGTTACGGAACTCTGGTGCAAAGTAATTATTGATTGCTTCGTCTACTGCTTTTGCATTGTATGTTTCTTCATTGAATCCAATGCTTTTAACTGCTGCATCTCTGGCGCCTAAGTTACTTGTCATAATAATTATGGCATTTTTTGCACTGACTTTTTTGCCTGTGCTACTTGTAATAATGCCTTCGTCTAATAAACTTAGCATAACACTCATAATATCTGGGTGTGCTTTTTCAACTTCGTCTAGTAGTAATACACAATTTGGACTATCTTCTAATTGTGTAATCAATAGTCCATCACCTGCTTTACCATCACCATGTCCTACATAGCCCGGAGGTGAGCCTATTAGTTTTGCTACACTATGACGCTCTTGATATTCTGCCATATCATAACGCACCATGTTCATGCTCATTGCTTGTGCTAGGCGTCTAGCAAGTTCTGTTTTACCAACACCTGTTGGACCTGTAAACAAATAACTTGCCACTGGTTTGTTAGGATCTTTTAGTCCTGCTAAACTTACTGTAATTGCATTTACAACTGTATCAACTGCATGGTTTTGCCCAAACACTGTATTCTCTAAAAATGCTTGTACTTCAGATGGTTTGTTTGATGTATTTTCTTCTGTTGCTGTGCCTAAGTGTTCTTTTGGAATACCAGTTAAACGTGCTACTTCACTGCGTACTTCGTCAAGCCCAATAACTGTTACACGCTCATCTTCTGGTAATATTCTATTAAATGCACATGCTCTATCAATAATATCAAATGCTTTATCTGGTAATTTTTTGTTAAAGATATATTGTGCTGACAAATCAACTGCTAAATCCGAAGCTTCAAATAATATTTCTACATCATGAAAGCTCTCATAATGATCTAGTGTTTGACGCAATACATCTTTTGCTTCTGGCACTGTTGGTTCGTTTACTGATATTTTAGTAAACCTACGAGCTAATGCACTTTCTTTTTCAAATATTTTTCTGTATTCATCATCAGTTGTTGCACCAATTACTTTTAATTTGCCACTACTTAAAGCCGGCTTTAACATGTTACCTGCGTCTAAGCTACCACTTGTGCTACCGGCACCAATGACTGTATGTATTTCATCAATGAATAAAATAATGTCTGGTATCTTTTGCAACGCTTCGCCTAATTGCTTCATACGTTCTTCAAAGTCACCTCTGTACTTTGTGCCTGCAATTAGTTTAGTCATATCAAGTTCCCACACTGTGGTACCTTTGATAATATCAGGAACATGTCCTTCTGTAATTAATTTTGCTAGTCCTTGTACAATTGCTGTTTTACCTACACCACTTGGTCCTGTTAAAATACAATTAGACTTTTTCTTACGTGCTACTGTTTGTACTAAATCTTTAAGTTCTTCTCTGCGTCCAACTACATCTTCAAATTCTGGAGCATTCTCACATAGGTTAGTACAAAACTGTCTTAACACATCTATATGTGTTGCTGGTTGTTTACCTTGCCTTTGTTGCTGTGAATAATATGCTTCTGCTTCATATCTTGCATCATCAGGATGTTCTCTAAATTGTTCTGCAAAACTTTCTTGCATCCATGTCATAACTTTTGGTTTTGTTAATCCTAGGCTTTCTGCAAAGTAAAAACTTGTACTTTTTGGTTCGCCTAATATACTTAATACTAAGTCTAACTGATCAATAGCCTTTTTACCTTGAAACAATGCTTGTGTTAATGCACGATTAAAAACACGCTCTAACATTTGTGTCTTTTTAGGATCAGGTTCTACATCACCTATAACTTTAATTTCATTACAATCATCTTGTAGGTATTGAATTAATGCTACTTGAATTGCTTCAAAGTCTGCTTGGATGTCGTGGCACATACTACGCACACTTTCATCATCCAATATGACAGCGGTAAGATGCTCAATAGTAACATATTCATGTTTAAATCTTTTTGCTAAATCAATAGCAGTAATAATTAGTCTTTCAATATCAGTCATGTTTTAACCTTGTTATAAATTCTTCTACGTTATCATCTGACACAATTGGTATGTCAATGTTCAAGTGTATTTTTAGTTTTCCTCGTTCTCTATTTTTTCTATTATGTAGTCCGTGTCCTGCTACTGAAATAATTGTACCTGTCTTAATCTCTTCTGGTAATTCTACTTCAATAAACTCGCCTGCTGGTCCTTCTATTAATAATGGGGTGCGTCTTAGTGCATCTATTATCGAAACTGTCTTATACATTATAAGCGAAGTTCCTTGTCTTGTAAAGGCCGAATGTGCTAATTCTTTAATATTTATTATGTAATTTACATCACCTTGTGTCACCTTAAATTTATCACCTGCCATAGCACCTGGCGGAATACTAAAATTAATATACAGTTCTTGGTTGTTTTCAACCACAGCAATAATATCTTCAGTTCCGAGTATTTGTTGTTTTAAACTTAGATTGATATTAACTAATTGTGTGTTGTTTGTTTTTGCTATAGGAATGTATTCTTTAGATTTTACTGTTTGGTATGCCTCCGAGATGTCTAACCAATCTCTTACTTTGCCACCTTTGTCTGGGTGATGTATTTGTGATAAAGTTTTATAGGCTTTTTTGACTTCTGCTAAGTCGGAATCGGGAGGGATGCCTAATATGCTCCAAGGGTTATTCTTCTTCTTCATTGTTGTACTTTTCGTAGGCTGCAATTATTGATTTTTGTTGTTTTACCAACTTAATAATATCAGCCATATTTAGCGAAAGGTTTTTATACCCATCGTCAGTGATTGCATAAAGTACCACATCTATATTTTCGTTGTTTAGATCCTGGAATACTTGTTCTTGATTCTCAGGTGTTACAACGGTCCATTCAATGGGTCTTGTAGTAAATTCGTCTACTTCTGGAACTATAAGTGGAGGTCGTTCTATAGGAGAAGAATTAATATCTATTATATTAGGTATGCTTGAGCAACTAGTTAGTGTTAGTATTGCTACCGAGGCAATCAATAAATTCTGCATTCTCTTTTTCTCCTTGTTGGGCCTCCTGGCCACTTAGTAATTCAATACATCTAAAAACTTCATCGTTCCCCTTTTGAATTTTTTGTTCTACATAATCCGGCTGTTGAATTGTTAGTTCGCCAAAATCACGTGAAGTTCCATCTTCGTCTTGTGTAAATAATTGTTCTATTTTTTTAACATCTAATCTACTCAACGCAAATTCTTGGTTCAGTTCTTGTATTGTTTGTGTCATTAATTTTATATCTGCTTGTAAACTCTCTGTTGTTTCTTTTTGTGTTGCTAAACTTGTTTCAAGTTTGGCTTGGTTAGCGGCCGCAACTGCTAGTGCTTTTTGTGTATCTACATAATACCAATAAGCAACACCGGCAAACATCGCAAACGCTGTAAACATTATAATATAAACTTTGAGTTTTGTAAACATCTTTTTTACCTGAATTAATACTTCCTTAGGAAGTTTATTCTTTCTGATATTTGTTTAGCTTCTGGATTATGTTTCATTACATAATCGTAACTACTAGTAATTATTGAATTATTAAAATTTTCTTCGTTCCATGATTGTGGAGCTTTGTTTTCGTAACTGGTAAATTTTACATCAGTAAAATTATTATCTGCACGTTCTACATCTTTAACAATATTATTTATTGAATCCCATGCATTGCTATCTCTGTTGATTTCTACATAAACAGAATAATGTCCATCTGCATTTGGTCCAGTGCTTACATCTATATCAAATGTATCATGTCCAGTTTCTAAAAACTGACTTAATTCTTGTGCTGGCTCAATATCCATAACAATAAATGCAATTACAATTATGTTCTCATCTTCGCCTAGTTTTGATTTATATTGGTCAACACTAATAGTACTATTGACTAAATTAGACAAATCGTTGTGGCTAATGTTTTCTTTAAGATTGGATTGTTGCATCGTCTTCTGCTCCTCCATCTGCTACTGCTGAATCAACTGCATCGCTATCAATATCATCGTTAGCTAAACTTAAATCAGCTGCTGCTAATTCTTCCATAAACTTACGTGGAATTTCTAATGTTACAAGCCAAATATCTTTTTCAATTTTCATAGCTCTTGCTTGGCCTGGTCGTCTACCGTCCGCTCCATCTCTTGGTTCACTGTCAGTTGGATCTCTTAATTTTGCCGCTGATATTAAAACGTCTTTTGCGTAATATACTTTACAGTCATTTTTTATTAAACGCTTTGATGCTTCTGGGTCAGGCATTTTCTCATAGTCGTACATTAACGTGACTGTTACCCAATACTTGTCAATGTGTGGTCCTTCAACAACTTCACCTTCTATCCAATTTGCATATGTATAAATGTTTTGGTTGTCAAGCACACGCTCAACGTCCATTAGCACATCTAACGCACTTTGACGATTAATGTTATTCTTAAGTGTATCTATAATGTAATTTTGATCCATAATATTTTATTCCTTAACTATAGTTATTTATCTATCTTTGCCATGCATGTCTACTTATACTATTATTTTAACCATGTAGTTAACTGGCCGGCCAAGTTGTTAAATACTATTGAGCAGGCAAGTTAGGCCAAGTACTAACCTAATAATAGGAGTTAAGATGGCAAAAAGAGCTCGAAAAACAAAAAAACAACAACATCAAAATCACACAAATGATGTTATCTCAGTAAGCGCCTACCGACGTAGACAAAAACACGTGCAAATCATTCCCAAGAACCTACTTCAAGAAGATTATCTTGAAATGCTAGATGATGCCAATAAGGCAATCGTCTTTGCAATGGGTCCTGCTGGCACAGGTAAAACAATGCTAGGTGTACTAGCAGCCATTGACGCAATGAATAATAGACAATGCGACAAGATTGTTATTACCAGACCAGCTGTATCAGTTGACGAACAGCACGGTTTTTTACCAGGTACGTTAGTAGAAAAAATGGCGCCTTGGACAAGACCTATATTCGACGTAATGGAAGAATACTGGAGTCCAAAAGAAATCGAAAACATGATTGAAGAAAATGTTATCGAAATCGCACCGTTAGCCTACATGCGCGGTAGAACATTTAAAAACGCTTGGATAGTTGCAGACGAAATGCAAAACGCCACCCCAAGCCAAATGAAAATGTTATTGACCCGTATAGGCGATAATAGTAAAATAGTAGTTACTGGTGATTTACATCAACACGACCGTGGATTTGAAAATAACGGTCTAAAAGATTTTGTAAAATTACTACAGACACGCAACAGCAATATGATCAGTGTTGTGGAATTTACTAGAAAAGAAGTCGAAAGACATCCTGCCGTGAGTGCAGTTTTAAATATATATGGTGACGATAATATAGAATAATATTTTAACAGAGTTAAATTAAAAAGCCCTAACTTGCTTGTTCAACTTTAATATTATCAGTTTCCAAAATATGTTTAGTGATTGCGCTCCAATCCATTAACCGGGTAACACCTTCTTTGATTGCAACACCTTCTGTATGATTATGTCCAATTAAAATTGGTTTTAGTCCAAATTTTAATCCACATTCAGCATTCTCAAGTTTATCTTCAATCCACCAAAGTCCGCTATCTTTGTATTCGTTAAGTGCATCATCTTTGTCTGCACCAGTATCTAAACAAACTAACTCCTTGAAAGTACCTTTACCAAAAACATTTTCTAAGTTGTAAGCACGTAAACGTTTTGCTTTTTGGTCTAGACTTAAACTAGTAATACAATGGAAACGATATCCATGTTCGTACAGTTTAGCAACACCACTACGTGCATCACGGAACGCTTTTAGGTATCCCATCCAAGCACTCTCATTAAACACTTTAATAAGTTTTTTAGCCTCAACTTTTAGTAGTCCGTATTGTTCACCAATATCGTACATTCCATTTGCAACAGGCTTGTAACCGTGTTCTTGCATCCAGTTGTGAAATGCGCCTTCCCAATCAAGTAGAACGCCGTCACAGTCAGTAAGTATAATCTTATAATTTTTCATTTCATCTTTCTCATTTAACATACTTATATTATAGCAAGAAGTCTTGGTTTTGTCAACCTATTTCTTCAACTTTTCTAAATCTTTTTGTAGTGTAATTGGGCCTATTTTCTTGCTCTTGGCCCTACGCTTACCCCACTGTCCTACTGCAATATCTTCTGTTCTTGCACCAGGTTCACAAACAGTAATAACACCTCCATTTTCTTTATATTCTTCAACGGCTGCTTTCAGCATTTCTCGTTCATTTTGTTCTCTTAATGCTGTCGCTTTAGCACGTTCTTCTGCATAGTTCATTATTCTTCCTTTCTGAATTTCTCACGTAGCCACCATTTGTAGCGACTGATATATTCTTTTAATGATATATAACGTTGACCCCAATGTCTACGTTCGTCGTTTGCTTCCATATGCCATTGCATTACTCTAACTCTAAATAATCCAATCTTTTTCATAATTTTATCGCCTCATTTGAGCAATTTCAACAGCTTGCTCTTTCTGATCTTCAAAGATAGGAACCATATTACTTTTGTGCATTGTTGCAATGCCAAGTAATTTGCGTTCGCCTGTGTATTTCATTGGTTCTTTACGTGTGCCGTTGCCACTAACATTATTGCTAAGACTTGGATAATCTTTTGTCTCACGCACCTTAGGTGGTTCATAAGACTTGCGTTTTGTTGTAGTTTTTGGGGCTTTGTATGTGCCACTTACATATGCAACAAAGTCTTCGAACTCTGCAAACTGTGCCGAGTGAATGTGTCGCCTACGACAATCTTTGTTGTGCTTTCGCCATTGCACTTTCAGTTTTTCTAGTTTTGCTGGACTCATAGCCTTTTTGCTTTTCTTACGACTATATTGAGTTGTGGTCATATGTGGACCAAGTAATTGCATCGTCATATTTTTACGCTCCATAGTAAACTTGCTGTTATTACATTATAGCGTAAATTTGACTATTTGTCAATACTTATTTCATTTAATCCAAATTCTCTGTCTAAGTATTTGTATTCTACTTTGACTGGGTCCCAAACTTGTATATGTTCTATAACTTTATGTGGATCAAACGGACCACAAGTATAAACATCTAGTTGTATTAATGCTGGATCAACATCATTCCATACATGACATGCAAAGTGTGATGTTTCAATAATAACAACACAGGTCGGACCATTGTTACCGGGCATATAATCAATGTTTGCTGAAATAGGACCTGCTAATACTTTCATTCCTATTTTATCTACTAATTCAACCATCCACTCTTTTAGTTCTTGTTCTTCTGGCGGTGATTTAGCCTCAATTCTTAATATAATATGTTTATGTACTAGTTCCATGTGTTTACTCCTCGTAGTATGTGTATTTAGCGTGTTTTTTATCATAAATACGTTACACAGGCCGAAATGTGACCTGTTGTATATAAGAAGGAGAACAATATGTTTAACTATTTAAAGAATAAAGTCACAGGACTTTTCAAAGAACGCACTACATGGGATGGCATGATGCTAGTCGCTGCAGGTGTTGTTTTTCTAATGTTCACACCATTAGCTAAAATTGCCGCTTGGGTGGCAATCGTATGGGGTGCGTGGACGATCTGGAAAAGAGAAGAGGATTAAAAATTGGCACATAAAAACTATGACAAATGTCTAGAAACTATATTGCATCACGAAGGTGGTTATGTTAACCATCCTAAAGACCCAGGCGGAGAAACTAACTTAGGTGTTACCAAGCGAGTTTACGAAGAATGGGGTGGAACAAAACGTATGCGAGATCTAACAGTTAGTGATGTTGCACCAATCTATAAAAAGAATTATTGGGACAGACTAAAAGGCGATGATTTGCCTGACGGGTTAGATTTATGCGTATTTGATTTTGGAGTGAATGCAGGTACAGGCCGATCAGCAAAGTATTTACAAAAGATGGTAGGTACTACAGTAGATGGAGGCATAGGCCCTAATACTTTAAAATATGTTGATCGCTATGTAGAGAAACATGGACTAGACAGTGCTATTAAAGAGTTCCAAGAAAGACGTCAAGGTTATTATGAAAGATTAAAAACCTTTGAAACGTTCGGAAGAGGTTGGACTCGACGAGTTAGTGAAACAACTGAATTAGCGTTGAAATTAGTTTGAGATACAAAAAAGGGCAGTTTTTACACTGCCCTTTTTATTGGTGCGTCCACCCGGACTCGAACCGGGACGCCATAAGCAACAGATTTTAAGTCTGTCGTGTCTACCTATTCCACCATGGACGCTATTGTTACGCTAATTTATCTTTTTTGATATTTCCATTTTCATCATATGTAACTTCAACTATCTCGTTTTCACGTTCTGTTTTTAAAGAATACGATAAAAATTCTCTGCCTTCATCATCTATATAATGAGGCTTATCTTCGTTAGGGAAACCTATACCTAATGTGTATCTCATCCATACAGTATCACTTGTCTCTAATTCAATGATTTCATCAAAGTCGCCTATATTCTTATTATAGCCCGTTACATATCCTAAACGTGCTGCGGCAGTTGCCACACATGCTGTTGATATACCAATTGATGTATAAGTGTTTTCAATATTTCTGCTCCACTCGTTAGGATCTTTTGGAGCACCTGGTTCTTTTACATTATCAATACCTTCGTCACTTTTATCAAACGCATCATAATCATGATCATCTTGATAATAGTTTCTCATTGTAGTTGGCTGCCTTGCAACCCAACAAAATACAAGATTAGCTCTTGTTTGCGAATTTGGATAAACTTCAAATTTTTCACCTTCTAATACGCCAGTTGTAAAACCATCACTTTCTTCATATAGCTTTTCAATTAGGTCTCTGTCAGTAATTGCATACACATCAAAGTATGCCTCGTCTTGTTTAGCTGGTGAGTTTTTGGCTACTTCTGCCAATAGTTCAATATGTTCACGTGGGATTGATTTTGAATGATCCCAATTTCGTTGGCAACGTCTAATTACTTCTGACGTTTTTTTGATATCTTTAATAATGTCTTGCATGGGTTACCTCTTAATTATGTAATACTAATATTATTTACCAAATCACACATTTAAGAAATCACCAGTGTTAATTCGGTCAACAACATCTTCAAACCTATCATACATACTTAGTTGTAAGAATATTCTAACATCATCTGTATCATTTCGTACACCATGTACCATTTGTGTATTAGCTAGTGTGGGATGTATATCTGAATAGTAAGTTGATCCCAAATAAAATTCTTCGTCATGCTCATCTATTGCTACAGATTTTTCTTTGTTTTCGATATCATCTTTTGCATCACCTAACACATCAAGTGAATACCAATCAATTGGTGCGTGTTTTTTACCTGCTGGATAAATGGGAAACATAATTACTGACATTCTAGAAAAATCAATATGTGGGAAGAATTGAAATCCTGGTTGATAAACTGTAATTGCTATGTTGCCTGTGTAGATAGGTGCAACTACTGGATTGAACAAATTAACTAATTTAATAATCTCAGGTTCCAACATAAAGTTTTGACCTGGAACTGGTTCGTCATCTTCGTCGAATTCATCTAGCGTAATTGACCCAAATAATCCTGCGGTTGCTTTATCTCTTATTTTACTGTAATCTACTTCTAAGTGTTTTAACCTTTCGTACAATGTCTGCAACTCTGATTGATCATATGTTATTTGATCAATGGTATGTACGCATTGCGATTCAAATTCTTTAGGAAGTAGCTTTAGGCTCATTTAACTTTATACCTTTCCAGAGTTTCTTCAGTTAGTATTCCAGTACACCAATTCCATGCGGCATCTTCTACATAGTAACGACTTTTTTCGTAATATAAAATAGTACCTGTTGCTATGCCTTTATTGAAATAATCAACTTCAAAACCTTCACTGGTTGTCATAACTCGTGCTTGCTTATTATCTGATTCATATTCTGCATATAGTTCACGTTTGTTCATTTTATTTCCTTTGATTAATATTGGCCTGCCCTACAGGATTCGAACCTGTGACCTACTGCTTAGAAGGCAGTTGCTCTATCCAGCTGAGCTAAGGGCAGTATCCGTTTACGTTGTTGTGTATTTTTCTATTTGACGCTGAATAGGGCCTCTTGCTCTGGCACTGATTAGATACAATTTATGCATTATTGCTTCTACTCCTTGTTCTGTAAGAAAGCCATTAACTGTATCGTCTTTTTCTGTAATTCCTGGTAACTCTACTAATAGGTCATTTACAAATACTCCAATTTCATATAGTCCTGCTTTTCCTCCATACGAAATATCATTTTGCACAACACTCAATTCATATAATCCAAATTGCATTAGGGCTTGAATTCCATCGGGTGATTTTGTTTTTACAAATTTTAAATCTTCAAACTTCATATGTTCTTACCTCGCTATTACTAAATTGTGCCGCAAATGATTCTGCACATGATACATCAGACTGATCAGCTTCATAAAAAATAAACTGTACTGTGTTCAAATCAGAATCAAAATAATCATCATTAAATCCACCGCGATGGGCTACAATATTGTGTTTGTCTAACCATGCTGTAGCCTCATCTTTTAGTGATTCTTTGACAATTACTCTATGCCATTTATTTGAAGACGTTCTCAATTTCTTCCTTTGTCATCTTCTCGACTTTGCGTTCACCAAATGATTGGTATCGATTATGCAACTCAACGTCTTCGATAACTTCAATTCTATTAAGGATATTATCGTATGCAGTACGCATTTCTTCTGTTGCGCTTGTTTTGTTCTTTTCCTTACGAATAATATCTACTATTTGCCTGCTTGTAATCATAATCAATGCTCCTGTTATTTAAATATACTATACCATATTTCTTGGTAGTTGTCAATAGTTATTTTAGCATTATTTGAATTAAGTACTATTATAACTTACTTCTTTCCAATAATCATAAATCTATTGTACAACTGCGTATCTAACTCTCCACTAAAATATACTTCACTAAATTTATACTTCGCTAGTGCTTCATTAACACCATTGACACAATTTATATGTTGTTCATTTGCAAAGTAATTGTTTGTTTGTAATACTACAAACTGTCCATCAGGCAAGTTTTTAAACCAATCATCATTCATGTGTTCACAACTTGTATTCACAACCACTGTTGGTGTAATTTCAATTTGCGATACTCCCATCTTTTCTTTATCACTTGCGATGTTAAATTTTTTGCCTGTGTAGTTTATATCGTTAACGTCATGTGCAAATGCTTTAAACTGCCAATTATTTTCTTGGCCTTGTCGTATATTAAAGTTATCTGCTATTTCAACGGTGTTAGGATCTAAATCAATACTATATAAACGTGATGGACTAAAAAACTTAAAAAAGAAATGTGCAATTGTGGCATACCAGCCGCCATACAATACTACAGTTCCTAGTTCATTGCCGCTTACTACGTTACGCAATTCTTCCATCATCCATAGTTTGCTTTTGATTTGTCCTCTACTAAAATGGTCATTTAAGTCTGCACGGTCTTGATATTTTTCTAACCAAGCATACGTGTCTAATAAGAATCCATCATCTACATGTCTATTAACAAGACGTAATAACTGTTCTGGTGTTGCTTCTAATTCTGTAAGATAATGTGAAAGAACTAGATTGGTATGTTCTTCACTGTCATGACTAAAGCCTTCTTTGATTAATTCAAGCATCATATCACGTATAGGCCAAGGCTCGCCATACTGAATAGCCTTTTGCAATTTCTTATATTGCTCTGCATGAACATGATTAATACGTGTTAAGTATTCATCTATTCCATGCATCCAATGATGTTTCTCTAATCCTGACACTCATATTCTCCTGGTATGCTTTTATTATACTACTTATAGCACA
>Ga0181377_1000383_pt1 | contig 16673 bp, 11 predicted proteins | sample LowvirmetaG_9_FD_130160 | JGI IMG/M metagenome (GOLD analysis project Ga0181377, IMG submission 130160) | Marine viral communities from the Subarctic Pacific Ocean - Lowphox_13 viral metaG | ecosystem: Environmental > Aquatic > Marine > Oceanic | place: Subarctic Pacific Ocean | collected...
CTACTTTTAGAGCTTCACGAGTTTGCTTGACTTGAGGTGTTGTAACGTATGCCATGAGCTAATTCCTTGTTTAATTACTTAACTACCCTACTATAATAGCATACATCGCAGATTTGTCAAGCGGTAAATCCTTGATTTCCTTGATAAAATATCATCAAGGAAATCAATAACTTATCAATTACTAGCAGACACTTGCCTGATGTTTGTAATTGCATATCCTCTGGGTACCTGACACTCTACGGCAAAAGAACTACTATAGGGATCAGTCACTGCCACAGGTTCAAAAACGTGAGTGCTTTCGCCAGTGTTTGTGTTACTAGGGTCAATACTTAGACTAATTGTATCTTGTACGTTGCCCTCATATACTTCCACTAAGTCACATCTGATGTTATAATTACCCACACCGTCAGTAATGGGTAAAATAGTAACCTCTGCGGCAACCATGCTGGACCCGCTGGCTCTGTTTATGGGACACAATGCCCATACACTACCAGAGTTGGAGTTGTTCTGAAATCCTCTGAAATTAATCTGATAATCGTGCTGGACACTTCTGGATCGAGTGCAAAGAGCTCCGTGTGAACTCATATCAAGTGAATCAGTAATACTTGGTACAATAGGCGGTGTTATACCTGCACCGTTGGGAGTATCATCACATGAGTTACCCACACCATCATTATCAGTATCTGTTTGATTTGGATTGTATGTATTTGGGCAATTATCATAACTGTTAGAATAACCATCGCCATCGGAATCATTACTGCCACCACTGCTACTGCCACCACTGCTACTGCCACCACTGCTACTGCCACCCGAACTAACTGCACAGCCCTCCGAATCTACTTTTGTTCCATAGGGAGTATTGGGACAGACGTCATAATAATCGTCTATGCCGTCATTGTCTGTATCCTTGGGACCATTATCGTCTGAACCACCCTGACTTGAACCGTCACGCGGACCGTTATATGCAGCTACCCAGTTTCTGGTTTCGTTTAGACTACGTGCGTTGTCGGCCTGTTCCTCCAGACCACATGGTTGCCCATTGCAGTAGATGTCTGGATTACTAAATGTTCCTGTTTCAGCATCTCCATAGCTCATTACTGTACTTGTAACGTCCCAGCCCTGTTGATTACGAGTATTGTAACCCATGCTATACCAAAAATGGAAACCCTGACCTGCGTTTGAATTATCATGATCACTGCCAAAGTTATGAGCTATTTCATGAGCAAATGTCTCTCCACCATGGCAAACTGTAACTCCATAACCATCACGCCAGTCCCAACGGCCCTTATAACCTCCAATATAGCTCACCCCGCACATGCCTCTGCGAGTGTCAATACTTACAAAAGCATGAACTAAATCAGCACCCGTTTCCTTTTGCCTCTGAACAATATTTCTAAACTGACTAGTTTTATTTCCCATTTTATTTAAGGTGGATGTAGCCTTTTCTACACCTATGGAAATGCTTTCATAACCTACTAGGTTTAGCCTGATGTATACTTTACTACGGGAAAAAATATTATTTGCAAATGCTATTTCAGCATCTAAAAATGCGCGATGATTGGGTATTGTGTCGTCTACATATGCATACAAGTCAATATAAGTAATTGTGCGATTGGTTTCGCCAGTGTACCACTTACCGTAATTGTTGCCATGAATATCCCAGATCATGTTTTTCCAACCTGGATTATGCCAGCGGTCGCTAATGTTGGAATCCTGTGCTGTTAATCTATCCTCGCCGTATAATTTCCTAACTACCACGTCGTTTTTTTTAACTCTGCCAGCACGTTCTAATTCACCATTGGGTTTGACTCTGAAATTTTTGCCACCCATGCGAACATTGCCGGCAAATTCACCATTGTCAGCCTGAACAATAGTCATGCTATCCCCGTCAGTGTTGTGACCAGATACTACACTATTTCCAAGTTTTCCTTTTCCCACACGTTTGACACGAAAATTTCTATCACCTATTTCCATGAATGTGTCGATTTCAGGCTCTGCCCAATTTCCAATCCTGAGATTATCACCTCCGGCATGGGAATTATACGGCCATACAGATACCATAATTGTAAATATTAAAAATTTGTACATCTGACTATTCCTGAGTAATAACTATAAAGACATTATATAATATGATCGTATAAAAGTCAAGTAAATCTTAAAAACGGTCACAAAATTTAAGACAGAAAAAGGGGGTCTGTGACCCCCTAGTGTATGTAGTAGATGGAATGTTTAGAATTTTATTTTATATGATACCCAAATTGTATCATCATCTTCCATGTTAGATGCATCGTCAGCGTCGAATCGTGTCCATCCCGCATTGATGTCACCACCAAAAAGATTTCCTAGTGAAGTGCTAACATTAAAGTTTGTACCACGATCTTCCCAATCTCCATATGAAACGTTTACGTATTTTAGTGCATCTGTGTTAACTTCCCAATAATCAGGAGTATCCTCCAAACCAGTGTGATATGCTGCTTCAAACATTTGGTGTTTTACTTTGACTGCAACTTCCTGGAAGTCTTCGAGTTTGTTATCCCAATCGTCACGGAATGAATAATCATGATACTCAACTGAAGTGTGAAAACCTGCTATCACTTCCCTTCCATAACCTGCAAGCATTTTTGCCATCATTTTTGCATCACCGTTTTGATCATTCTGATGAACATCAAGTTCAGCATACGCGCCTTTCCAGTCTGCTTGAACTTTACCGTGAGCAGCAAGTCCACTATTCATGGTTAAACCACGCATGAGATGGTCGCTCTTAAGACCAACATGACCACTAATTTCTGGCTTAGCCATAACATTAGTACTTAGTGCAAGTCCAACCATAATTGCTAATAATTTTTTCATAAAATACTCCTTTAGTTTGGAAGTTTTGCTTCCCAAGGTATTTACATGAAAAAACCACAAGATATAGTGTCTATTCAAGGCACTAATTACAATCAGGCAGTTACAGGGTATATCGTTATGCCTGATTTTCGTCAGGAAATATGAAATTACGAGATGGAGGCTCTGATAATTGCTGAAACATTTTATTAACGTGCATGCAGATAAAAATTTCGTCTTCAAAAGTTATCCAGTTTCTTTCCATGCAATCCAGTTGTATTCCCAGAATCATTTCTTGTTGTATTTGTAACAAATCGTTTTGCTGTAGCATGATAACGTAATCCTGATCAAGCATGTATTTGTAAAACACTGTACAAACTAAAGTGCTTGATAAAAAACCCAATAAAAATTTAATCATACTAATCCCCCTACTGATATATTTATGCGATAAATACATATATGAAAATAGACACTTCGGCAAGTTTTATTAAAGAAGCAGTTTTCCCCAAACACACATTTTCAGGTTCCATAGAACTGGAAAGTGGTCACATAAAATCTATAGTGGATGAAATTCAGTCCATGAAACTCTACAATTATAACTGGGGCAAATCTGCTTGGAATTCTGACCCTAACGAAACCTGGAATATCACAGATAAAATTTCTAAAGTTGTTCCTTTAATTAACAAACAACTTTTTGACATCCTAACCAATCATTATGGTTATAAAACTGTTCAAAATAATTTTATTGTAGATAACAACAAATTTTATCTGGAGTGCAGAAGATGTTTTCCAGTAATATTATATCCCGGTCATGATTTTCCACTCCAACATACCATGGGATATTTTTCTGGTATTACCATGCTTAGTTGCAGTGGTAAAAGTCATAAGCCTTATATCCAAAACATGGATGGCAGTCCCTATGCCGATGACAAAATAAGATTTTGGTATCCAAAAGAAAAACAGCAAATCTTCATACCTGGCGGAACGCCCTGGGGCATAAGCTGTGGCAGTGATGAAACTTACACCATAGCTCTTGTATCACATATACTTAGAAAAAGACCCAGATCATAACCACAGAAATATTGCTCAAAAAAAGGGGGCCTAGGCCCCCTTTTCCTATTTACTATTTTGAGCTATTATACCCAACCGTAGTAAACAGCAACACTCGCCGCACCTGCTGTTGGTGCAACTAAGTTGTTACTAGCATCACGGAAAGCAAGATCGATATCCTGTCCTGCTGTCAGTGCTGTAGCACCATCACTTTCAATGATGTAAGTTCCTGTAGAGATGTCAGCATCTGCACTTGCAACAAGTACTGATCCTGAACCATTATTTTCTGCAACAGTAATATGATCTACACTGCTTCCAGAGAATGCAACAGTAACTTTAACCACAACCTTCTCAACATAATATGTTCTACCAGCAGTGCTTGGAGCAGCAGCAATTGTTACTGTGCTTGAGCCTGTGCCTACAGAACCATTTCTGAGTAGGTTACCATCACCAGCGTTGTTATCGACATAGTCTTTAACAGCCGCTGAAGTTGGGATCGTGGTATCATTGTCATTGCTTGTGATACCATCAGCTTCGTCAACAAACTTAGTGACTGAGATTGACTCTCCTGAGTCAGTCAGTGTACCAAATGATACGTCACCAGTCAATGTTGCGCTAGCACCATTAAAGTCACCACCAGTAAATGTAGTAGCATTAACAGTAGCTGCACGTACTTCTTGGAGTACGCCATTTTCGTCGCGGAATACAAAGTAATCAGTTCCTTCCAACCACTTGATTTCAACATTTGCGCTGGAACCACGGTTAAATTCAAAACCCACGTCCTGTGATGGAGCCTGTCCACTTGGGAGATCGGCGTTCATCACAATTACAGCATCGCCTGATGTAATAGTGTTGGAATTAATGATTGTTGTATTACCATTAACAGTTAAGTTACCAGTCATTACTGTATCACCAGTAACTGTCATGTCACCACTGATAGCAACGGTTGCTGCTGTGATGTCATCTGACAATAATGTGCCAGAAATTGTGGCATTGCCAGCAATTGTGACGTCGTCCGGTAAACCTATTGTTAATGTTTTAGTCGAATTGTCGTAGCTTGTTTCAACTTCATTTGCAGTACCTGCAATGTCCAGTGTATCACTAGCAAAGGCAATGTTACCTGAGCCAGAGTCACCTTGGACAAGCATTGTAGTTGAAAGTGTGCTTACTTCTGTATCTACGTAGGCCTTGATACTCTGTTGAGTAGCCAATGCTGTATCGCTATCAGAAGCCATGTTGTCTTCGTCCAGGATCGCTGACATTGTAAGTGTGCCATCAGACAACTCATTGAATGTCAATGTATTTGTTGAAGTGATGTTAGCGCCTGAGATGGTATCAGCACCAGCAATTGTGCCGCCTGTACCGCCTCCCATTACGATAGCATCAGTTACATTTACATTACCTACGTCAATGTTACCTGCTGTGAGTAAATCAACACCTGAAATTGTACCAGTGCCTGAATTACCAACAGTAAGTGATTCAGCAAGATTCAAGTTACCTGCATCAATGTTTCCAGAAACATTGGCACTTGCAATTGTGATATCACTATCAAGATTGATAGTTAATGTATCAGTTGCACTTGCCGCAGTGGTAATATTAGTACCACCAACAAATGTTGCTGTATCACCGCCACTAACTGTCTCACTGCCACTATCACCAGCCATGGTCCAGGAAGTATTGATTGATGCATTAGATGCTGAAGTTACTTGTCCCTGTGCATTTACAGTAAGAACTGGAATTTCTGTTGAACTACCATATGTTTTAGCAGTTACACCAGTGGCGTCCATGTTTACTGTGAGTGTTTGACCACTAGCAACTGAAGTTAGTCCAGTACCACCAGCGATGGTCATGTTCTGACTGTCTAAATCAACAGCGCCTGTACCGCTGTCACCCAGGAAGTCTAAATCCTGAGCAGTTACTTGCGAATCAACATATGCTTTTACACTTTCTGATGTTGAAAGCGTGGTATTACTAGCAGTACCCATGGTATCGTCATCAATGATGCCATCTACCAGGAAGCCATTAACAGTAAGATTTGCGCTTGCTGTAATAGCATTAGCAGAAATACTGTCAGCACCTGTGATACTACCACCAGCACCAGCACCCATAACAATTGCATCAGTAACATTAACGTTTCCAGCATTTACATTACCTGCTGTGAGTACATCAACACCTGAGATTGTACCAGTACCACCAGTACCAACTGTTAGTGAGTTAGTGAGGTTCATGTTACCTGCATCTACATTACCAGAAACATTAGCACTGTCAATAGTAATGTCACTATTAAGGCTAATTGTTAGCGTATCAGTAGCAGACGCCGCTGTTGTGATATTTGTGTCACCTGCAAATGTTGCTGTATCGCCACCACTAACCGTCTCACTGCCACTATCACCAGCCAAAGTCCATGCTGTGGAAATGGTTGCATTAGAAACTGCTGTGAGTTGACCTTGTGCGTTTACAGTTAAAACTGGAATTTCTGTTGTACTACCATATGTTTTAGCAGTTACACCAGTGGCATCCAAATTCATTGTAATGGTTTGACCGCTAGCTGCTGAAGTTAACCCAGTGCCGCCGTCAATTGTCAAGCTCTGACTATCTAAGTCAACAGCACCAGTGCCGCTGTTACCTGCAATGTCCAGGTCCTGTGCAGTTACCTGTGAATCCACATACGCCTTAACACTTTCTGATGTAGGAAGTGTTGTAGCACTGGCATTTGCCATGGTATCGTCATCAATGATGCCATCTACCAGGAAGCCATTAACAGTAAGATTTGCGCTTGCTGTGACTCCCGCAGCCGAGAAAGTATCTAAGCCTGTGAGAGAACCACCTGATCCAGTTCCAAATGTTACAGAACCAGAAAACTCTCCATTTACTGCTGAAATATCGCCAGTAGCATTAACGTTACCTACGTCAACGTTGCCTACTGTTAGTAAATCAACACCACTAATGGTGCCAGCACCACCAGTTCCTACTGCCAATGAGCCAGTAAGGTTTACATTACCTGCATCAACATTTCCTGTGACGTTTGCACTATCAATAGTAATATCACTATCCAGTGCAATAGTAACATTTGCTCCTGAACCTGTGGTAGTAATATTAGTGCCACCAATAACACCAAGGGTGCCAGTGTCGATATTGACTGTAAACGTACCACTGTCACCTGCGCCACTTAAATCTAAACCACCTGTTGTGGTGTCCACGTAGGACTTGATTGATTGCTGTGTCGCTAGTGCAGTTGCACTATCACTTGCCATATTATCTTCATCGAGGATGTTAGAGATAGAAACAGCGCCTGTACCTACCAGAGAAGTAAAATTAACTTCTGCAGCTTCAAGGTTAGCCAATGTGGTTCCGTCCGATGTAGTTACAAACTTACTTGTATCCCACTTCAGTGAACCGCCGCCCTTGCCGTACTGGACTGCTCCACCTACACCTACGATGCCGAAATTTTTAATATCGGCCATCTTTTTTCTCCTATTATAAATTTACGATTTCTCGCATAGTCATTCATGAATGACAACGATAAACTTTGAGCCTATCGCGGTCACATGTATTTATCTTATCTTGGGAATTTTTACACGTAGGTTATTTTTATAGTCACATTGCCAATTGTGGCTGACTGCGGATCTATTGTAACATAATATTGATCATCCTGCCCTGCTAAATCCGTAACGTAATATTCAGGTTTTACCAGATAGGTTGCTAGCTGATCAAGATCTCCGCTATCGTTCTGAAATAGTAGATCAGCGTCAGCCAAAGTTCCCACAGTGACGTTTGCATTAGCATCGTTGAAGGCAACAGTGACTTCGGCTGTGACTGTTTCAATTTTTCTGTCAACACTTACATTACCTAATAGAATGTTTGTGGAATCTCCCACGGAATAATTAACTTCATAACTTCTAGCATCTACATGTGCACTTTCTTCTGTAGCTAATTGAGCCCAAACACTACCGTCCCAAATGTATAGAGCATAACTTCCCGTGCCATCGTTAATTACATAAGCCATGTCGCCTACGCCAGGAGATAGTGCGTCTCTGGCTGTAATAGTTGCAACTATTTGAGTAGAGGAAGTTCCTAATCCTTCATATACATATGCGGCTACTACTGGTTTACCTGTCTGGCCTGATGCTATACCCAGTGTATTCTCAAAGTATAAAGATGAATCATTGATATCAATGGGACCTCCATTGCTTCTAGCTAATTGCAATCTAGTTGAAACTTTTGCACTATTAGTTAATGGAATACCAGTAGCACTATTAGCACCAGCAAATCCCACACCTGCACCACCAGTGCCAGTGTTATCTGTACTAGTGTTAACAATTGTAATTGCATTGCCGTTTAATTCAGTAAGGGTCAAAGTACCATCTCCGGGTGCCCAAACATCTAAGTTAGGAATATTTCCAGCGTCTATAGCTATTTTCATGTCTTCGGGACCAGCTACTTGAGCACCATACCTGAGATTGCCATAAAAATCACTGGTAAAATCTATGGTCACGCCATTAATAGATGCGCTAAATGGTACAAAGCCTCCAACCAAACCATATGCTAGACTAAGTGTACCACTGGTTGCGATATTTTTTTCCACTGGTGAACTAGCAACAACTTCTGAGGTAGATGTAACAGAATTTATTTTGGAAACTATCTGTGAAAGATTTTCGTTGCCTGCAAATGCTATTGTGTGGTTGTTTATGTCCACATTAAATGCGCCAGTGGCAAAAACAGGATCATTGACTGTTCCAGTTAATATAGTGGGTTGAGCTTCCTGCACTATAATAAAAACAGGAACACTTGTAGAATTTATCGATCCAGTTATTAGATCACCACTAGTAGAAACATATACGCTCTGACCCACATTTCCAGTGGGTATAGTGAGATCATAATCCACAAATTTTGTTTTAGGTTCCAGACTAACATAATCAGGACCAGGTCCTGACATGCTTACAATACCTACCATGTTTTGTGCTTTGGAATTATTATCAGCCAGAACTAAGTTGCCATTATATGCAGCAACCACATCACCCTTGGTCAAACCATGATTTTCCACATAGAGTTCATAATTGTCTCTGATGTTTTGTCGAGTAAATCGTGAATTAATATTGTTTATAAATTTTACCCCAGGTCCTGTGGGCAATGGATCTATCTGTGGCAAGCCAGCTTCCTGGCATTCAAAAATTACCACACTCGAACCCCCACCCAATGGATTTCCTGAAGTACTTTTAAACGTATTATATCTCTGATAATCTTCTGCAATTACTGTTACTGACGTATTAGTTTTGGATAATACACTCACAATTTTTAGTGCAACACCATCACTAGTATAGCTCATCCAATCACCAACTTTGACATCCATGCCATTAAAAATATAAGGAACTCTGGTTAAGTTACTTCCATGTGATTGGGGAGTTATAGTTATAGAAATTTCATACTGAAATCCTCTGGGATTGGATCCCAAGGACCACCACTGCTCATCAGATTGGTTGGGATATAACCAATACTGATAAACAGAACTAGAAGATATCACACCTGGTAAAACTTTTGGCGGAACGTTTAATTGTATTTCATTCGTTCTGAACGATAAATTCATATTTTTGCCTTATAATTTATACTGACGTGCAAACTAATTGTATATAAGCATGAGTAGTTTGTCCAAATCCAGCACTAGCTTTGGTAGCTGCTTTGTCTGCAAGTAAGTCCATAACAACTGTTCCACCACCAAATATGGTTCCTGAATTGCCATCAATGAATCTTGTAGTAATAGTATCCTGCAAACTAGTAACAACATATCTATCGTTGGATTGATCATAACCAAAGTAAGTTAATGTTGCCATGGGAATTGTATATTCAGTGTTGTCAAGGGTAATTTCAATTAATCCTGTAGCTGCATCTGTGATATTAACACTTAAACCAGATGTACTGTCAGATATACTTGTAATTGATCCACCAGCATTATAGTTTATCTTAAATCTTTCAACAGTGGTTGTACCGCCGCCCGGCAATGCTACTTCAGTTACACTAGTTACTTGTCCCTGTGCATTTACTGTAACCTGAGCAACGTTACCAGCATCTCCATATGTACCTGCTGTAACCGCAGTATTTGCAATATTGACTTCTCTTTCTGTACCGTTAGCTACTACACTAACACCAGTGCCAGCAGTAACGTTTGATACATATGATAAATCATCTATGGTATCCAGTGCTAACTGAATATTTGTGTCTGAACCACTTAATATGTTATTGAAGCTTGATGTATTTGTACTTACATTTGCAGCATCATCTGGTGCTGGATTGCCCTGGCTACCTGTAAATCCAGTGGTTCCTTGTGATCCTGTATCACCTTTACTACCAGTAAATCCTGTAGGACCAGATGCAGTGCTTGCACTACCTGTAAATCCAGTATCACCTTTGCTACCAGTAAAGCCAGTAGGTCCTGCTATAGTGCTTGCACTACCCGTAAATCCAGTATCACCTTTGCTACCAGTAAAGCCAGTAGGACCTTCTACAGTGCTAGCACTTCCTGTAAATCCAGTATCACCCTTGCTACCAGTAAAGCCCACACTACCAGTAAATCCTGTAGGACCTGCTATTGTGCTTGCACTACCTGTAAATCCAGTATCACCTTTACTACCAGTGAAACCTATAGGACCTTCTACAGTGCTTGCACTACCTGTAAATCCAGTATCACCTTTGCTACCAGTAAAGCCAATAGGTCCTTGGGTACCTGTGTCCCCTTTACTGCCTGTGAAACCTATTATTCCCTGGGTTCCTGTGGTTCCTATACTTCCTGTAAATCCCACACTACCGTTAAACCCAGCAAGACCCTGGCTACCAGTGTATCCAGTATTACCTTGTATACCTACATTACCCGTGCTTCCAGTAAAACCTATGTTGCCTACGCTACCAGTAAAACCTGTTGCGCCTTGGCTACCAGTGTCACCCTTTGAGCCAGTAAAACCTACATTGCCCTGCGCACCAGTGGTACCGGCACTACCTGTAAATCCAGTAGTACCCTGAATACCCTGGTCCCCGGTACTACCAGTAAAGCCTACGTTGCCATTTAAACCAGTATCACCTTTGCTACCAGTAAAACCAATTATGCCCTGAGCGCCTTGACTACCAGTAAATCCTATTGGTCCTCTGGATCCTGTGAAACCTTTATCGCCTTGTGATCCTGTATACCCCACAAACTGACCTACATTATCCCATGATACACCGTCCCATACCCAAAGATTGCCGGTATCCTGTACAACATATCCATCGCCCACGTCGCCACTATAGGGATTTGGTAAGTTTGCGCTTGTAGCTACGCTACCTACTATAGTAACACTTGAGCCGTCAGCACCATTGTCACCTTTACTACCAGTAAAACCTTGACTACCTGTAAATCCAGTGTCACCGGTGCTACCATTAAATCCAGTGTCGCCTTTGCTACCAGTAAAACCTATGCTACCAACAAAACCTGTGACTCCCGTAGCGCCCACGTTGCCGGCTATACCTTGTGCACCAGCACTACCAGTAAAGCCTACGCTACCAGTAAATCCTGAATCTCCTTTACTACCACTAAAACCTACTGTTCCCTGGGTACCAGCGCTACCAGTAAAGCCAGCAGCCCCTTGGGATCCAGCGCTACCAGTGTAACCCACATTTCCTATACTACCAGCACTACCGGTAAATCCAGTTAAACCCTGAACACCCAGTGAGCCAGTAAATCCTATAAGACCCTGATCGCCCTGTATGCCAGCACTGCCAGTAAATCCTACGTTGCCCTGCGCGCCAGCTGAACCAGCACTACCAGTAAAGCCTAAGTTACCTGCAGGGCCTTGTGCACCTGCACTTCCTGTGAATCCTGCACCAGTGCTTCCAGTGAATCCTAAATTACCTGCAGGGCCTTGTGCACCTGCACTTCCTGTGAATCCTGCACCAGTGCTTCCAGTAAAACCTAAATTACCTGCAGGGCCTTGTGCACCTGCACTTCCTGTGAATCCTGCACCAGCACTACCAGTGAATCCTAAATTACCTGCAGGGCCTTGTGCACCCTGGCTACCAGTATAGCCTGAACCTATGACTGCTTTGGGTATCCAGTTGGCATTTCCATTATCCCAAACCAGTGACTGCCCGTCAAGTGGTGCAACACTGCTTACGTCACCCAAGTCTGACAGCACATTTGAACTTAAATTAGGAGCATTTGTAGCAACTAACGCATTTACTTCTGACTTATTATACGTCTCTGATTTTGTATAGTAATTTGATAAATCTATGTTAGCCGCTGCAACAATCGCATCTGGTTCTGCACTTTTAAAGGTAAAAACGCCATTATCATCATATGTTAGAGTGCTTGTGCTTCCTGCAGAACCTTGTGATACAACCGCAATATTAGAAGCTGCTATGATATCGTCAGGTTCTGCACTCTTGTATGCAAAGCCACCAGTGCCATCATATGTCAAAGTACCTGTGCCACCTGCGGGAGTTAGTGAGGTAACTGCAATATTAGCTGATGCTATGATAGCATCCGGCTCAGCACTCTTGAATGTGAACGCACCATTGCCATCATATGCTAAAGTAGTTGTGCTTCCTGCAGGAGTTTGTGTAGTAACTGCCAAATTAGAGGCGGCTACCACATCATCGGGGTCAGCGCTGGTATAGGTAAATATACCCACATTGCTAGTTACACCATATGTTAAGGTACTTATTGATCCCGAGGCGGTGGCATTTTCTGCCTGAATATTGTTAAGAACTTCTGTAAAATCACCGTTAAAAATAATGGAGTCCAGGGCTGCATTTGTGGTGATGTTTACACCAGGTCCACTTATTAAATCCAGAACATCCTCTGATTGATCGGCAATTACATTTTGCTGTAGTGAACCTGTTTGAACTCTGAATGTTCTCCAGGAAGGATGAGCACTACCAGTGTATCCTAAAAAGCCTCTGCTACCTGTAAAACCGGTGGGGCCTTGTGGTCCCAGTGACCCTTGGTCGCCCTTACTACCTGTAAAACCCCTGGAACCTGAGTAGCCTAGTAAGCCTCTGCTTCCAGTAAAACCTGCACTGCCCTGAAAACCTGCACTGCCCTGAAAACCTGCACTGCCACTAAATCCTGTGATACCAGTTTGTCCAATGCTACCAGTAAAACCTATATTACCAGCAGTACCTGCTTGACCTGCTGTGCCCTGTGATCCAGTAAATCCAGTTAAACCCACACTGCCAGTAAAACCGTTGCTACCTGCAAATCCCTTGCTACCTGCAAATCCCTTGCTTCCAGAAAAACCTGTGACACCTTGATCGCCACGGCTTCCAGAAAAACCCAAACTACCAGTAAAACCACTGCTTCCAGTGTAACCTTTGACGCCAGCATCGCCTGTGCTACCTGTAAAACCTACATTTCCTGACAGTCCTGAACTACCAGTAAAACCACGGCTACCGGTGTAACCTTTGATACCTGCACTTCCTGAGTATCCCAGACTTCCTGTGTATCCCTGGCTGCCAGTATAACCCTGCAAACCTCTGCTACCATTAAATCCCTGAGGGCCAGCACTGCCATTGAATCCCACATTGCCTGTGGGGCCCTGTGTACCCTGTGAACCAGTGTATCCAGTAACGCCACTAACACTCCAGGTTATGGTGTCTGTAGCTTCTGAAAAAGCTAGGTCTATGCCAGATCCACCAAGGAAGGTAATAACATCCTCTGGCTGATCAGCCATGATATTTGCACCAGGAGTTCTAAATGTTCTCCAGTAATTTGATGCGGCGCTGCCATTAGATCCTGTATAACCAGTAAATGTGCTCTTGGGTAATGTAGAAACACTTAAACCGTCATTGGCCACAACGACTACTTGTCCAGCTACATTAGCAAGGTTATTAATGGATACATCGTTCAGGGTTACGAATGTATTTGAAAAAGCCATAGTTCAATCCTCTACTCGATAGAACTATTTATCCGATTACGTTGATAAAATTACTCTGGTGACTTGACCATATGTGGCGTCATATGTGGTGCCATCGCCAGTTGCTGATCTATCCAGTCTGGCTCTGATGTAAGTGAAGTTTCCCTGTATGTTATATGAGTTACTGCCTGTGTGTTGTGATGTAAAATTTTCACTCTGGGTAACTGTGAACCAGTCTGTAGATGTGGGTTCCATGCTCAGAGTTGCTTCAAAAATCATCTGTCCCTGAAAACCATGGTATGTTACCATGATAGTTCCAAAGCCATCTGTATATCCATACCAACTATCATAGCGAACTTCCTGACCAACTACATTCATGGATGTTCCAGTGCTACCTAAAATATTTATGCTACGTTCATTTGCTGGCATATATCACTCTGCTGTTTTAACTTCTACCACAGCGCCATCTCCCACTAATTGCTCCACGACTTGCTGTAATGTTGCCGCCATTTCTTCATTTACTATGGTAGCAAGATTCTCGTCGTCTCTGGCAATGCGGCTGATTTCAATCACCACTGCGTCACTAACTATTTTAGCCATTGTATATCTCCTGTGTGTATGGTATTTATCTGTCACCACTTACCTGCTGGACATCTGGCCTGGGGAATTTTAGTTTTTGCTATCATAAAGCATCCACATAACTTACACCTGGGATTATCATAGTGTGGACAGGTGTTACAAATCTTCATCCTAAAATCAGAGTTTTGTTTCCAGCTGGCAGTTGCTTGCTGTACTCTGTTTACAATGCTGGGTCGTTGAGGATTCACAGGATTATTCTGCACATTTCCATATGGGTTTTCTATATCATTGTTATTCATATTATTACCTTTGTTATTCTGGTCCTGAAGTCAGGAACAATTAATTTTTTAAAAGTTAGTATATCATTATAATCATTTTCTGTAAAAAATATCACAGCATTGTGATATGAACCATAGCTTCCATAACTTATTTTTGTGTTAAAATTTTGAGCGTTGAGAGTCTCTATAAAATTTTCCAGATCATCTTTCATCTGAGTTTTCCACTGATGCGTTGCATGTGGCACACCATTGCCAATGGCAGTAGTTGACAACCACAAATTTCTTATGGCATAATAACTGGCAAAAATTTCTAATTTATACTCATACTTATTGTAGTATGGCGATGTTTTTACAACCAGATCCAGATCAGATGTATATAACAGATCTATGTGATCATCTGACACTGGCCCCTGAACTTCAGCCACCCAGTCACCATACATACCCAGCGTAGATGTAAAATCCTGGTAATCAGATATGTATATTCTTCTTTTGCCCTGTAGAATCAACTTATAAAAGTTATTGAAATTTTTAGCAAAATCCCTAAATTCAAAATATAGTTCATGATCGAACACATGAAAATCCGTACCCTGAGGGATCGATTTATTAATAACCTGATCGTCAAAGGTTATTTTATATGGATATTTTCCATAGTATATACTTGCGCTGGGTCTTACAGTATAATCTTCACTGACACTAGACTCTAGGACGCAAGGCCGCGTCTCTAAACGTATACTCCTTCTGTTGTACATCGTAATCAACCTTTATGATTTTGTCCTCTGTGTTTTCAAACAGAATTTTTTTACTCAGAGGCTTCTTAACTTCATGTTCAAATACTCTTTTCAGAGGTCTAGCACCCATACTAGGGTCGTAACCATCTTCACACAATTGTTGTCTGGCTATTTCAGACATAGCAATTTTAATATTCTTGCCATTACTTATCAGAAGATTATTTGTATCTGCAATCAAACGGTCAACAATGTTACCCATTAAATTAACATCAAGTTTGTTAAACTTAACAACGTTGTCCAGACGATTTCTAAACTCAGGAGTAAAGAAATTTTCTATGGCTTTTAATACTTCGCTTTCATTGGTGCCATCACCAAAGCCTATTCGGCGGCGTTCTGCATCAGCAGCTCCCAGATTGGATGTCATGATTAGTATGACATTTGTGAAGTCAACTACCTTGCCCGCGCTACCTGTGAGTCTGCCATCGTCCATGACCTGGAGTAAGATTTGTAATACTTCTGGCGAAGCCTTTTCCACTTCATCTAACAATAGTACGCAATTGGGATCTGCTTCGACTGCTGCCAATAATTGACCCTGGCCCATCTTACCTTCTGCATGTCCCACATATCCAGGTGGAGCACCTATTAATTTTGCAACACTGTGCCGCTCCTGGTATTCACTCATGTCAAACTTTACTAGTTCACACTGAAGTTCGTTTGCAAGCGTTCTGGCAGTCTCTGTTTTACCAGTGCCTGTGGGTCCCACAAACAAGAAACTACCTATGGGTTTATTTGTTTCCCGCAATCCTGACTTGCTAAGTATGATACTTTCCACCAGATTATCAATGGCATCATCCTGACCATAAACACTAGTTTTAATTCTGGTATCCAGTGTCATGTAACTATCAGTGCTGTCGATATCAATTACATCCTCACCGATCCGGCTTGCTTTTGCCACCTGCTTTACAACATCCTCCATGTTTACCATTTGCTGATTTCGCAATTTTACTGTTGCACCAGCAGCATCCATGACATCCAGTGCTTTGTCTGGAAAATAACGTGTTTTTACATATCTGTCTGTGAGGTCCACTAATCTATCCAGCAGTATCTCGTCGTATGTGACTCCATGAAATTCTTCATAGTATTCTTTTAGACCCTTAACAATTAATTTTGTATCTTCAACAGAAGTTTCTGCAATATCCAATTTGGCAAATCGACGCATCAGTGCCGTGTCTTTTTCAAAATTATCAGCAAATTCATCGGGAGTAGTTGCCCCAATGGTTAACAATCTGCCCTTGCCTAACACAGGTTTGATTAAATTTGCAACATCAACGTTA
>Ga0181377_1000384_pt1 | contig 16653 bp, 14 predicted proteins | sample LowvirmetaG_9_FD_130160 | JGI IMG/M metagenome (GOLD analysis project Ga0181377, IMG submission 130160) | Marine viral communities from the Subarctic Pacific Ocean - Lowphox_13 viral metaG | ecosystem: Environmental > Aquatic > Marine > Oceanic | place: Subarctic Pacific Ocean | collected...
AAAATCACCTAGAGTGCTATAGTTCATCCATGATACAGTCTGTGTTACATCAATCTCAAAGCCTTCTTTCTTTAATCTTAAGAAGTTCTTTTCAACATCATTCCATTTTGTAGGGTATCTTATGTAATGATTTCTATCACCTAAATCATCTATACTGCAACTTACTTTTACATGGTCAAACTTCTTCCACAAGTCTATGACTTTATCATTCATGTTTGTCATGTTTATATTGTACCACAGTTTAATGTCAGTCTTTCCTAACTCTACTAGTCTTTCTAAAAATCTAAAATGTTCTTTAATAAGTGTTGGTTCACCGCCGTTAATATAAAATGTTTTTACTCTATCGCAGTGTTGTAGTAAGTCTTCCCAAAATCCATCACGCTCAGGCCATCTAAAGCCCTCCATCGTGTCGTATGTTGTTAACTTAAATGTAGTTTTCTTTTGTAGAGCATCGTAATCATTTCTCCACTTACTTGAACTTGCTGGATTACATGTACGACATGCTACATTACATACATTACCTAATCTTAATTCAACAAACTCTAGCTGAACGTCTTTCATGTAGCCATCGCTATCAGTGGCGTCCCTAGCGACTTCTACAGTGTACTCAGGATAGTTTTTAATTTCTTCTGTTCTTTTAGAAGCCATACCTTTTGCTTCTTCTGAGTAACAACGCATACATGCTCTAGGCTTCTTGCCGTCTAATACTTCTAGTCTTGCTTTCTTATAGCTTTCACTATTCATTGTATCAAATACAGTATCACGATTAAGATTATAAAATCTATCACCATCACGTGAACTACTTAATGAATTACGGTGGTCTGCAACACAACAATGTGTTACACCTCCATGCGGATGCGTGGCAAGATGTTGAAATAATAATGGGCAAAAAGTTTCACTCATTTATATCCATCCTAATTGTTCTAGTTTTTTTCTTAACACTTTTTCTGTAAATGCCTTATATCCCTTTTGTGTAGCATGACCATCTTCTTCTATCCCATGCCCATTGTCTACTGAATAATTTACTATTGGAGTATCCATATATTCAATACCAAACTTATCAAATGCTTTTAATAAATTTTCAAATATTGATAAGTCTTCGCCCCATCTCCAATTATCATTCCAACCAAATAGTATTAACATCTTTTTATTAAAAGATTTGATAGCTAATAAAGATGACAATAGTACATGCACTCTCCATGGGTCGATAGGTCCTAATCTTCCAGTTAGTGCGTACAACTGCGTTGACTGTGGAAATTCATTAATCTTACCGTATGCAGTACAGGCTGGGTCAAATGCAAATTGGTCTTCTCCAGTGAAATACTCATTCTTTATATGTTGAAAACATCCTACTTCTTCTAACTTATTTTCTTTCCAAAGTTTCTTTACAAGAGAACCATAAGAATTAGTACTGTTTTTATTTACAGGTATTGTGTGTCTACCAGGTGATGTTAATTGAAAAATTACAGTATCGCTTGGTCTTATATTATCATTCAATCTTAACATTGACCACATGGCTATCTGCGAATCAATTCCTGATCCACTCATTGCCCAACTTTCCATATCTATTTGTTTTGATTTCCATGCACATGGGTTATATTGATTTAACATTTCAATACCATCAAACCCTTCAACAAGTCTGTGTTCATTTTGTATCTTAGACCACATCGCTCCGGGCTTTTCTTTATCCTGCTCTAACCATAACCAATGATGTTGTGCAGTATGACTACAACCAAATGCTTTAATTCTTTTTCTGTCTTGTCCACCACTCATATAATTCTGGATCCTTTTTGTATATATCTTCTAATCTAAACTGTTCTTGTCTGATTCGGTCTAGTTGTTCTTGATAGTTTCTTCCGTTAAAAAATTGTTCTTCATGTGTATCAGGCCACTGTTCTTCAAATGTTTGTCTGTCCTTCATACCCTTTAGTGTATTTACAAGAGTTTGTTGCTTAGGAGTAGCCTTTGGCTCGATATAAGCTAATAGTTCGTCTAGGTGTCTATTCAGTATGTGTTTAGGCCAAGCAAAAGGCGAGAACACAATATCGGCATGAAAGGCAAACATAATCTTTGTTTCTATTCTTACATCTAATTCTAAACTCAAATCAAATAAATCTTTGATACTAAACATACCCGGACCAGTAATAGTCAAGTCAAATAGCATCTTGTCTTTACCACCTGGTGCCGCTAGTCCTTTCTTAAAGTTAGCTAACCACTCGTCCCATACAATACCTTTACGAATGAACTCTACGATATCACCTGTACCATCGATACTTGCACACATTAACCAGTCTTTGAACTGAGGTAGATAATCAAATAATTCCATACCCTTAAATGTTGTACGAGATAAATTAGAGTTATATCTTAAGTGACAATTCTTTGCAGAACCATTAGCGACCATTTCTTTTAATGCCCACCAATGTATATCATACATAAGTGGCTCTCCGCCTACCCAATATATTTCTTCTACTATACCATCGCTAATTGCTTTCTTAAATTCTGGTTCAACAACTGTACGCTGAAACTTTACCATCTTTTGTTTTACAGTTGGTTGCATAAATGGTTGATGTTCAATCGACCACATGTTATTCTTTTTCTTCTCTGCTTCCCATGAACTTGATAATTGTTCACCACACATACGACATTTAAAATTACATAAGTTAGAGTAACGATAGTCAAATGATATAGTAGGCATTGTTGTATGTCCGTCATCATCTGTCTTATCGAATGCTTCTTGTATCTTATCTCTAAATAGCACACCAGTAAACCATTTACGATAAGATGATAAACTTAGAATATCATCATTGCAAACATCACATTGTGGAATACGTTCTCCTGCCATTAGTTTTTTTCTAATGTCTTTCATGTAAGGAGAGTTCCAATGTTCTTCTAGTGATACCGGATTGAAATCTTCTGCATCTGTTTTAGAATCTTTTACTTTACCATAACGTTCATCGTTTGATGCATCGATGTATTGCTTTTGAAACGAATGTTCTTCACGTGATGCACAACAAAGTCTACGCTCTCCTTGAGGAGATATGTACGTATGAGACCAAGGAGCCATACAGAAAGTTTTATTTTTACTTTCTTCTGCACAACTGCCGTCACTTTTCCAAATCGGAATAGTCTTTTTTAAAGTTGTCATGCGGTCTCTCCACAAAAGATTGAACATGCCTTTAATCTTTTTCCACTATAGATATCATAATTGTTGAATGATTCAACCCAACCTGTTGTAAATAATCTGCCGTCTATAATATCTTCAAGTGAGTTATGTTTTAATGATATAGTTTCAATTCCATCTTTTTCTAAAAATTCTTTTATTGGTTGTGACATATCTTTACCGTCACCCGGGTAGAACGCCGCTATAAAACAACAAGGCACTACTATGCCATTGTGGTCTACAAATATACTACGTTCTTCTGCGGCTTGGCATCTTACTTTTGTTTTGCTAAGTGCAATATCATGTTCTGAAAAGTTGTCTAGGTCATACCCTCCATAACTCCAATGCAGAGTTTTTGTAGTATTCTCTACGTTTGCTAGTTGTTTTTTTATATCTGATACATATCCTATAGAAGTTTTCTTTTTTCCTGACAACCAGTTTTTGCCTAGACCCTGTGTGTTTCTTCTAGGATCTTTATTATCTCCTTGCACTTCTTCAATTGGAGCCATAATAGAATATTCAAATTTCCCATCACTACGATATACATCCATACGATTATGGTCTTCTCCGTCATGAAACCCAAATGCTTTCTTTTGAAAGAAATTAGTTACACCCATATTCTTTGCTAACTTTTTAGCATCATCGATTTGATGTTGGTTGTGTTTGAATACTAGATAGTCCCAAGAAGACTTTGCTCCAGTAGAGATATATGCTTTCATTGAAGACATAATTTTATCCCAATGTGTTCCTCGTCTGTATATCCAGTTAGTATCTTCTAACCCATCTACACTGAATATAACTTCACCTCTACCTTTGAATAGTTTACCTAGTTCAGTCCAAAAATTTTCGTCTCTGCCACTACCATTTGTATTCATAGTAAATCTAATATTTGGATTTACAGATATAATATATTCTACTATAGATATAAGTTCAGGGTTAGTCATAGCATCGCCATAGTTACCACACATACCAATACGATTTACTTGATTTAGAAAGTCACTTGTAAACCAATCTTTGATATTCTGTAGTGTTAAATATGTTTCTTTGAATGTTGGGTTCTTCTCGCCACCACTAACTCTACGACTACACATAACACATCTAGCATTACATAGACTACTTACCTCTAATTGAAGGTCATATATTTTATCGTAATCAATCATCTAGCCAGAATACTCCGGTTGTACTATCATAATGAGGTCTAAATATTTTAGATTCTTTAATTCTATTTTCAACTTCTGAATAATTTGTTATTAATTTCTTTTTATCTTCTTTAGATAACTGCTTTGTCAATCCTCGTGAATCATTATCAATATCAAGATGTTTGTGTAGTTCTTCATATGGATAAAAATGAGTTATATAATGAGGCTTTAATTCTAATACTGTTCTTGAATACGCCTGATATGCTAAGTCAAATATTTTAATAAGGTGTGTTATCTTTTCTCTACTTACAGTAAAAGGTTCATATGTTGCTTTTTCACGATTAGCAACAACCCAATTATCTGATTGTTCTGCAATAAGGAAGCTACACATGGTATCTACTATATCATTTCTAAAACTAAAATGTAAATCAGTCACCTCTAATCCTTGCAAGAACTGATGTACGTGCATAAAATTAAACTTGTATAATCTTCTTGGGTTTCTATTTTTACCTGGCAACTTCATATTATTACGTAATCCGCACATAATATGATACTTCATTACCCATTCCATGTCAGGATATTTATTACTAAGGCTTCTTAGTTTTTTGAAATACATCATATATTCATCATCGTGTATTTCAGTTGAAGGTAAATCGTGTTCATAAAATTCAAATGCAGGCTTGCATACATTAGCCGCTATATGATTACTAACTACAGTGCTTCCACTTCTTGCATTGTACATAACTAAATGTCGCTTCATTCAACTTTAACTCCTCCGAGAGCATCATTCTCAGTGTCCCAGCCACCAACTTTTTCGTGAGCATCGTCACCTCCTTCATAGTCTTTTGTAGTGGCTGGGTCACCTGCTCGGTCGCTTACTTTGAATACTAATTCTTTATTCAAGATTTGTTCTTTGCTTGGTGCGTCTGCTTTCAGTGTGTCATACCAATCAGCAATAGGTCCTTTAAATACTTCTCTGAAATCATGTCCTCTTCGTACATCAAACTGAGAAAAGAATGCTTTAAAATCATTGTATAGCTTTGGAGTTTCCGCTGTATTTTTGTGAGGTGTTTTGACAATATCAAGATAATCAATTAATCTTTGAATACTTGCCTTTTCACCTTCTGATAATTTTTCTTGTGGTCTTTCTGTTTTGAACCATGCTTCTAGTTTGTCTTTATAAAATGTTTTTACATCCTCAGGAAGTATTGCCGCACTTTGAAAAGAAGGAAAACGTAAAATGTTTAACGTCATAGTAGGCGCACGTTGTCCATATTCTTCTCGCAAGTCTAACATTTCATCCATAAAGTCTGTAATAGTAACAAGACATAATGAATTAATGGTCATCATCATATGTAGCTTTGCTACATTTGATTCTTTTAGTACACGATGAATGTTTGATTTCCATAAATCATAATCAAGTCCATCACGAATATATTCTGCTTGAGCCTTTGTTGCTTCCATTGATGTATAGATTTCAAAATTAGGAACGAACCAAGACTTCTCAATAAGTTTATCTAATACTTTTGGTTTCTCAGGAGACAGGTTAGAGTTAATAGCAAAACGCATATTACGTCCTCTATCAGGGTGTTGTTCAAACCATTCAAACAATCTCCACGTACCTCTGTGCATAATAGGCTCACCGCCTGTTATACGAATTTCTTCTAAACAATCTGCTAAATCACTTTCCCACCATTTGTGGAATGCTTGAATATATGGATTGTCTTCTTCTTTCTTTGATACTGGTGCCGCCCATGGTGCGTTATCAACAAAGTGACCACGACCATCTGATTGTATATTCTGATATGAACCAAACGTATTAATGTCTTTAACCCATGCAGTTGAGAATGCAGGATTACAATATGAACATTTTAGATTACACGCTCTATCAAATGATATTTCAAGTGTACGTAAATTTACATTATCGTCCCATGGCATTTCCATGCTCTTATCGATATCTTCATCTTTGAAGATTTCAGTTTTGAATACACGGTCAGATATATGATCCTTACCCATGTCTTCAACTTTCCAACAGTATTCACATTCAGCAGGACGTTTGCCTTCTTGCATATGTTTACGCATAAGTTTTTTATGCTTTGTATTATGAATAGCACTTGGGTTATCTTTAATTTCTTCTAATGGGATCCAGTGACCTGGTGGGTGGTGACAACTAGCAGTCTGACCATGTCCTAGCCAGATTGTAGCATTGTACCATTTAGCCGCACAATAACTAGCACTCTTGCTATCTATCATACGTTCTTTATATTTATGGAGAGTTTCACCCTCCCAATGTTTACGACCCATATTTACTCTCGTATTCTTCCTTTGCTTCGTTCCAGAAAGCAGTCATTTCGGGAAATGTTTCTAAGAAGTTTAATCCCCTACGTTTATCATATTGTGTAAAGTATTCATGAAAACGAATTAAATGATTACTTAAATCTTCATCACTCATATTTAGCCCTTGTTTGGCCCATGCTAAATCTCGCTCAAGTTTTAATACTTCATAATTCTTAAATCCTGTATACTTTCTACCATATAAGTCATTCTCTAATACATTGGCTTTCATAAAATCAATGTTATCTTGTATCATATCTAGTAATTCTTGGTCTGCTAGTTGTATTGTCATCCAATCAGGATATCTTAAATACGGAATATCAAACCAAACTCTTTGACGTTTCTTTCTTACAAATGGTGGGTGTTTAAATCCATCATGGTCAGGCGGTTGAATTATTTTATCTTCTTGATTTTCATATCCAAATTCTTCACGCAAGTCTAATATCATCTGTAAGAACCCACGTAGATTTGTTATACTCAATAACTGAAATGTATTAATAAAAGAAATTTCTGTGCCGTCAGTTTCACTTAACACTCTACGACAATTCTCATATAGTGTATCAAAGTTTAAACCGTCACGCATATATTCTGCTTGTTTACCTACACCATCAACACTAACATACAAACTAAAATGCTTACATGCTGGTGCAACATACCAATGATTTCCACTATCAGGATTAAATCTTTCTGGATCTTCCCATACACGAATTTCTTCTAGTGCTTTAATCTTATCAATAAACTTATCCATTAACTTAGGACTTGGTGGAGACATGTTTGACGTAATACTCAAATCAAGAAAAGGATTTGGATTCTCATTTACGTAATCAAATACTTTAAATGTATTGTTGTCCATTAATGGTTCACCACCTGTCATACGAAAAACTTTTAAGTCTCTGTATATCATTGGAAACCATTTCCAAAATGCTTCGATATAAGGATTGTCTTTACGTGCTACTTCAAGTGGCATAAGACCAGTCTTACGTAAGTAGTCTATATCATTATGGCCTGTGCCATTACTAAAACGAAAGCCACCATGTTTTTTAACATCGTCTTCCCAAGCAGTACTTAAGTGAGGTGAACAATAACTACACTTTAGATTACATGCTTGATTGAAGTTAACTTCTACATAACGTGGTGTAATATTATGATCCCATGGATTGTTTACAACTTCGTCCCATGCATCTTTTACCCACCACTCACTTGAACGATAATGTCTGTCACTCAGTCTACCACCCTTTGGGGCATCAGGTGCATCTTCAACATTCCAGCAATATTGACAACCTTCAGGACGGTCGCCACATTTCATTTGCTTTCTTTCTTCTAACTTGAAGACAGTGTTGTGTAATGCATTAGGATCCCTTTTAAGTTCAGCTAAAGGGATAGGATGCGTTGGAGGATGATAGCAACTGTGTGTTCTACCTTGTGGTAAATGCAAACTAACTTGTAGCCATTTCGCCATACACATTGATGGAGAAAGAGCATTTAGTTTGTCTCTTGTTACTTGAGCATCATCGTCATAGTTTGCCATTAGAATCTATTTGTCCCAACCGGTTTGCTTCTCTGTTGCTAGTGGGTTGTTAACTCTTGGCGGATTAGTGTATACACGTTTAAAGAACGCCGCTACTTCTGGAGTTGGATCACAAAGTTCCATATCCATTTTATCTACTAAAATATCACCGATTTCTAAACACTCATCAAATAGTTTTTCATAATCCCATTCTAGTTTTGTCTTTTCACACTTTTGGTCTCCGCCTTCGAACTTAGGAAATACTGTGTTCTCAAAATATTCTTTGAACCAATCATAACTTGAAATGTTTTCTAATAAAAAATCAGGGTTGAGATTTGTATCGTAACAACCTAATCTTGCACCGTAACATGCCCATATGCCATTCTCTACATTTGCACCAATGTTCATCCATGTAATTAGACGTTCATAGTTCTTAGGCCATATACGTTTTTTAAATTCATCTACTGGTACTTTTTTACCTTCATCAAGTGACATCTTAGAACCTTCACGATAACCTGCACGAAAGGCTTGAAACGGTGAGCCTGCATTATGTACTGTTGAATAAATGTTATTCATCTGAATATAATTTAAGTCCCAACAAAAATCTACTTTCTTTGTTTCGTCTACTGCATTTTCATGTGTCTTCATGTCTAGTACGAGTTGTACTGGCCAGCATTTAATACCACCATTACCATATACTAAACCGTTGACTACATTTTTTGCAGACCAACTAATAACGGAATTCTCTAAGTCAGTTCCATCTGGGAATGTTAATTCGATATCGAAAAACTTTTCATCTACAATGTTATCACCATCAATAGTAATAAATCTTTCCGTATCACTTTGTCTTGCACACTCTTTGTGTGCATTGTCAAATCCTTTGACACCATCTACTCTTTTAGCAAATGGGAATTTACTTATAATATCTGCCCAATGTTCTTCTTTATTAGGCTCATCGTAACTTAGATAAAAAACATCTAATTCTCCGATTTCTAGTTTGCTCATCATGTTCTCCTGAATGAATATGTTTCCAGAAACTTCTGGGTATATAAACTTATACTGTATTTATTATATTCGAATTTAACTCTAGTTTCCGAACTCAATAACTTTGCGAACGGAATAGAGACTGTTTGTATAATAAAATCTGGTCTGTTTTCATATGTTATGAAAAATGGGTGATGAGTTTTTCCTGCAACTGTAACGTTTTGATGTTCGTCAACGTCTGCATTCTTAACTACTTCCTTACTAGGAGAGAAGCATAATTCTGAACCATCCCATGTTACTGTGATATCACAATACTTTGTATCTGTTAACTTATGTAACTGAGAATCTTTGCTTCTTTGTTTTATATCTACTTTAGACTTAATGATTTCATAGACAAATATATCATCTGTGCCTACAACTTTATAGTCTGAAAATTTAAAATCTCCTGTAAGAAAAGGTAGTATAGCCTCTATAGAAAACCAAGCACTCTTAAGTAATGGATTATCATCTTCTTGTACAGACGAAATACTTAGTATATCACCTGCATCGTTGAAGTAAACTACTCTTGCGTTTTTAGTTTCATGTGTGAACCCGGTGCTTTTCATATATTCAGTGCCTTTTCATACATATTAATTTTATCTTCTGTTAGCCATTTCTTTTCAACGTAATGAAAAGGAAGTGACTGTTCGTAATTAGCTACACGAATTTTTAAGTCTTCTGACAAACTACTTGGAATACTATCTGTCCAGATACCTGATATCTTATGATTAGGAATATTTTGAATATAACTTTTCATATGTACAAAAGTTGGTACATCTTTGATATCATTATCAATGACTTCTTCTTCCAAGTCTAGTAGTCGTATAGCCAATGCATATGCCAAGTCTGCACTCATCCAGTCTTGACCTGTTCCTTTAAGAAATTTATCGTAGTACACATTCCAATGAACCATAATTAATTCAATCATTTTAAACAATTCGAATGTAGTATCAGATTCTTTAAAATACGTGAAGTTACTATATATGTTTGGTAAGTTTAATTGTGTGAATTTCTTACGATAATAATCATCTGTTATTTGTTCATTTCTAAATGTTTTAACATGCGTACATGCCCAAACATCTTTCTTAGATAAATGATCCCACCAATGGTCAACAGGATGTGTGAACAAAACATCTGTATCAAGAATGATAGTTTCTTTGAATGGTGTCATGTGTGGATACTTCCACTTGTTATGAATTTTCCATTCATCTTTGCCTGCATCATCATTCCATGGGATATCAACGATATGGTCAAACACTTCTTTATGTTTACCAGTAAGTTGTGTCTTAGTATATTCATCAACGCATACACAAATTGCATTTTCTTTTTGTGTAGCTTTCAAACTCAAGGCTAAAGCATACGCTTGACTAAGGTAATCATACTTGCTATTTTGTGCTATGCAAATATATCCTTTACTCATAGTGTTTCTCCTTGAGCCATAAGTTCATTAATATTTCTTTCTATTGCAGATTTATTCATAATATGAATGTCTGTATTAACAAATCTAGCTAATACATGTTCTGTTGTTTTATCAGGCTTAGCACAATACATTATAATATCATTGCTATTATTAACTCTGAAAATATCATCTAAGTCAAAACTATTATTAAGATAATCGATAGGCAAAGACGGAACTGATGATGCTACTTGCCCATTTAAAATATGAACAGCCATTGAAAATGCAAAATCATTTCTGAATAATGTACCCGAACAATTATACAAGTAATAATAGTACTTATAGTTTTCTTTTATATGACTAACTAAGGCAAATAAGTTTTCAGCATATTCAGATTTTTTGAAATAGAAAACTGTTGCCCAATACATTGGTATGGAGAAATCATCAATATAGGATATGTTGCCGCCATGTCTACCAGCAACATCCCTATATTGACAATTAATCATGAAGTCGTTTTCACTACCCCATACTTGGTCAAGTGTGTCACTCATTACAAAGTAATCACAATCGATAACCAAACTTTCTTCGTAAGGTGAGAGGTCATATATATCGCTACGGGACATATTGACAAAAGGTGCATACTGCGATTGTTGTGCAGTATCCTTGAATAGTCTTATGTTACTATCCTGTTTTGATGCGGAAATAATAGTTCTATCGAAATACTTGTTTACTAATTTTTCATTGTCCAATAAGGACTCGTTGTTTGTAACTAAAGCAATTTCATCAAAACCTGATAAGTTCTTTCTAACATAACCTGCACATGTACATGCAATTTTTATGTAATCTAGTAAACCATTATTTGTCGCAAAGATTATAATTCCTTTGCTCATTAGATTTCCAGAACCTTCTCAATCTTACGTGAACTACGTAACTTCTGATAGTCATTATAATATTCATTAATGACTTCAAAGTATAAACTAGAAATATCTTCTAGGAACTTAGCAGTATCTTCAATTTTAATTGGGATATCATTCTTATCAAGCAAAATTACTTCTGTTTTGCCTGAACTAATAATAGTACTTACAAATCCAATTAATTCTTGTGATACTTTGAATGTACCACCATTGCTACTGTAATTCAGTAAATTCTGTGTTTTAACTCTTAGGTTGTTTTTATTAAGGTTGAAAGTCTGCATTGTGTTAGAAAACTCTAATGCTCTTTCTAGCCGTGCAAGTTCATCTTTGGACGGCGTAATATTCTCTTTATTTGACATGGTTATACTCCTGTATTCTTATAATAATACAAGAAAATACAACGTTTGTCAAGCCTTAAAGTTGAGAAATGTGTGAAAAAGTTGGAGATCCGAGTTGTACGCCTAAACCAGATGCATGTTGGTCATTAGCACGTAGCAAATCTATCTGTATTGCTAGGGTTCCTGCTACATAATCTGTCATATTGTATTGACTTGTAGTGTATGCATCTACGTAATCTAGCTTAAAGTCTATTGCATTGTTGCCATTTAATCTAGCAGAAACTTCAAATTTGTTATTTGTATAATATCCAATATACCCATCACCACCTGATTTTTCATATATTGTTTGATATGTTGGAGTCAATGATGTAAATCCGCCAGCTGGAGTACCTACGCCTCCTGTTGCTTCTGTTACATTGTGTGAGAATTTAACTGTACCGATATTGTTAAACATCACTGCCCAATCTGTACTTTGTTTATGTGACACATCATAGTTACTTAAAGAGGTATCTAGTCTTATATCTCCGCCTGAGTTAAAGAAGTGTCTTCGGTCATCTGAGTTAGCAAAAATAGTAGAAAACTCATAATACACATTTGAACTCCAAGTATGCACTGCGCCTGCACCCGGAACGTCAAATGTTTTTGATGATGATATCTTATTTGATTCTGCCGTCATTTGAGCAATATCAAAATTTAATTTATTAGAACGAACATCAAGTATGTCTTGTTCTAAATCTGGTATAAGTTCTATAAGTCTTCCCGCAGATGGAAAATCAGGGTCACTAGTATCAAGCGGTGAAGCTATAGTAGTGCCCTGATGTCTGCCTGCGTATTCTAAAGCAGTTAGGAGTAACTGCATATGAGAAGCATTAATTTTGGAACCTGAGGTTACGTGAGGGATAACGAGTTGATTTTGACCATAACCTGAGTCGCCCGCTCCAATTCCAACAATTTCGTTTATATCATCTGCGAAACCGTTATAATCGGATGCTCGTATCTTTCCTCCTAAGTAGTAACTTTGTGGTGCCATCTTATTAACCTATCTCTTTTCATCTTAGAAAACCTATTATAGGTTATCTGTAACCGTAAATGTTGGATTTGTTAAGTTAACAGAACCTGAGGTATTACTCAATTTCAATGAGTTTAATGTTACTGTAGACGTACCGACTGCCTGGTCAGCTCCACTCCAAGACCATGCTCCACCATAACCTGAACCTGAGCCAGAACGTGCCGCGTGTGCATCTGCTAAAATAGTTTTAACATATATATCGCCGCCGTCTTTGTATGCCTCGATAGAAATATAGTTTGAACTATAATCACTATCATCTGCATACTCTTTTTTAACTTCTGCGTAAGAGCCAGTTAAGTCTGAATATTTTTTACGTGTTGAAGAATCAACGTTAGTTGAATCTGTTGGACGTACTGAAAATCTGTAAGTTCCCATTTCTGCTGTTAATTGTTCCCATGAAGTACCTTGTTGATTGTTACTTGTATCATTGTGTGATGCTGAAACTCTAATTTCACCACCTGCTGAGAACCAAGCATCCATAGCCGTAGCACTACCGAAAGCAACTTTAACTATTTGTTCTTTTGTGCCGTTCCAGTCACTTACTGTTTGTGAAGTTTCCTGTACTACGCTCATGTCCCAACCACTTGAATAAGTCCAAGGGTTATCAAAATGGTCACTGATAGTTGTAGTAAAAGAAGTTGCATCGTTATAAAACTGCTCATCTTGAATTACATCACCAGCATCAACCGCCGTAAATGGATTTGTTATATTATAATAATTTGCAACCTTGCTTGCCGCTGAATAAATGGAATCTTGATATGCATCATCAATTACATCTCCTGCCGCAGGGTTGGCCGCTACCGTGTGACTTTGGTTATAGCCACCGTGAACACCCGTACCATTCAGTATCGAATTTAAGGTGTCTCTTAGTGTGCTTAAGTCACTGTTTGATATCACCGCCATGTTTTTACTCCTAAATTTGACTAGTCATTAAATTCTTAATTAAGAAATATTTCCGGATTTCTCTTAACTAAGTTGAATAGTTACCGTATAATCTATAACGATAGTTCTATTCGCCGATAATAACACAGGATGAAATGTCACATGTGTTAACATCAGAGTCTTCGTTTCGTCCAACACGCCAGCGTTAGTAACACCAGATAGTAGTCCGATTTCATCAAAAGTGAATGCCTGGACACTATTAGTGTCTGTAGAACTATCTGTCTCTGGTGTACTCACCGTCGGGTCTGATAATTGTAACATACTCTCATAGTCATTGTGTGACAATTCTACTTTAAAATTAATTTTTGATGTATTTTCTGGAACTAAAGTTCCATTAACATCTTCACCAGGAAAGTAAACCGTATTAACTGTTTCCTGTTGATAGGTCTTAGCGTATAACTTTGAGTTACTCGCAGTCATACTTAATTCATCATAAGTTGTGAATACTCTCGGAGAACGGTAGGATAGTGCAGTAGTAGAATTACTTCCGCCATTACCGAATGCCATCCAATTGATATATGGAGCAGAACCAGTCGAATTGATACTTGTTGGCTTACCAGCAAGTCCAGATGCTAGGACATATGCCATATTTCCTGGATGAATAGCATTTTTCTTATTAACAAGTACTTGTCCTGTCTCTTTATCAGAGATTTTTAGCGTTCCAACTACTTGTGCTTGTATATTATCTTTAAACATTTTTATCTCTCTTAGTAATCTTAACTATTTATCAAAATACCGTCTCTATGGTTTTAAATCCAATCCTCTTTCACTTTCCCGTGTAAGACTATCTCTAGTGGTGTATCTAATGCGTACACTCTACTAGTGGATCCAGGTTCTGTAAGTAGACCTGTATATAGACCTCTTTCTTGAATAGTAAGGTTTTGTGATGCTTTCTTGTTATAAGTCATAAACTCTATGATACCTGTTGTTTCATTTTCGAAAGCAATCAATTTCTTGTTCTTTTTAGATGCTGTTTTGAAAGATGCCGGAGTGTCTACTACAACTGTCGTACCATCGAATGATGTTGCAGTCGATTCGGCGTTCACTTCTATCTTCCATCCACGACCAAATATATCATATACAAACATGAATGTCTTGTCATGTGTTGTTCTTGTCGCATCCGTATATTGTTTTACCATTACTGTGGAAGCATCTAGTACTTTAGGAAGCACTAAACCAGTATCAAATCCGCCTGCTTCACCAGTGTATTCTTGTCTAGTTCTTAATAGTCTTCCTTGTTCCCAAGTTCCATCTTCAATGTCAGGATAATTATCAGCATCGATGATTTTTTCATCGCCACCTTCTAATATCTCTGCATCAATATAACGTGAATGGTTACCAAAGTCAAGTGTAAGATGCATATTTTCTTCAATACTTACAACTGAGTTGATAATTTCTTCTTTGCCGTAAATTCTTTGTTTCGTTCTTATCTTTGTGTGATAAGGTTTAGCTTCTGTGATATACTCAATAATATCTTCTTCACTATCACGTTGATAGATAGCATATTGTCTTAAATCTCTATGGAACATTGATATATCAATGTAACTTGATTTGAATATCCAATCTGGATAATTCTTTTCTGTATACAAATAATTAATCATACCAAATAAAATATTATTAAGAGTATTTCGTTTAGGATATGTCATTAGCAATGCAAACAATTCATGTATCTGTACACCCAATGCATGTTCATAATACTTCGCAGATGCTTCATCATTTTCTGGTTTGACCATGTCTACATAAGATAACGACAATGAACTCTTAGAACTATTAACTAAACGTAGTGCGCCTTCATGCTCTACATAATATTCATCATGTGTAGGCAATTCTAATTTGAATGACGTAATACCGTCTTTATATAGTTTCAACATATCGAATGTTCTTGTCTTAGAAAGATACCCGTATCTCTTAACTTCTTTATATTCATCTGTTAGATACCAATCTTTTAAAGACATAGCTAATTCGTCTGGGAAAATAAAATCTTTATAGAATGGGAAGCTACCTGATAAATGTTTATTTGATAATTCTTTATTGACAAGTGAAGATAAGTTTTCTCTAGCACTTTGTAAATCTGTAAACCAAGTATTGTAGTTTGATAATACTCTGTATACTCTAACTACATCGTCAACAACAATATCAACTGACTTTGCAATTAAAAGTTTTGCTAAGAATGGATCTGTTGAATCTATATCAAATCCTATATCTTTTGCATCTATTATTTTAGAATTTAATGTAACAACTGTATCATTGATAGTTGCATCATCTGTGCCTTCTCCATACAATCCAGAAAGAATTGGGCATGGTATAATTGTGTGATTAGGATCACCCAACATAGATTGCTCAACTTTCTTCTGTTCATATTGATTGAATTTTATATCTGCAATATTATTAGTTAGTTGTTCTAATAATTTATTATCTACCACACTAGTATCATACTCTCCGCCTTCAGCAATAAACTTCCAGTCAGTGTGTTTAGTATCAACATCAGGAGTTACTCTATATTCTACAGTAACATCAACTGAATCTTTTTCAAATACATATGCATTGTTGCTTATAAGTATTTTGTTATTTGATACTGGAATAAATTTATTATTGATATCGCCACTCTCTAGTAGCATTTTAATTTCTTCAATACTTAATGTTTTGCCAGCAACTGGTTCACTGCCTACTTCACTCCAATAATAATATTCAGTGATAGATTTATTTTTGGTTGTATCAAAATAAACTTTAGTAGTGAATGTTGTTATACCTTCTGGTAATGCTTCACTCTTAGACCATTGTTTAATATTAATCTCTGAACCTGCAACTAACTTGCCCCAATATTTTGATGT
>Ga0181377_1000385_pt1 | contig 16653 bp, 18 predicted proteins | sample LowvirmetaG_9_FD_130160 | JGI IMG/M metagenome (GOLD analysis project Ga0181377, IMG submission 130160) | Marine viral communities from the Subarctic Pacific Ocean - Lowphox_13 viral metaG | ecosystem: Environmental > Aquatic > Marine > Oceanic | place: Subarctic Pacific Ocean | collected...
AAGCAAATACTTGCGCTAGGCGATTTCAATACTTGGAATGGTCTACAAGAACACTACTTCCCTGAAGGTGAGTACCGAAAACTGTGGAAAATAGTAGATAAGCATGTACATAAGTACCAAGATTTGCCAACATTTGAAGATTTAAAACTAGAAGTCCGTTCAAGGGAACTTCAAGAAAAAATCTATGCAATTGAAACTGTGCAAACAGATGTTGCTCCAGAACTTTTATTAGATTATTTAAAAAACCAATTTACACAAAGTGAGATTCTTACAAGAATTGAAACTTTTGTAGACACTCAAATAGCTATCGGAGATGCTCGTGAAAACATTGACTTGTTGCAAGAAATTGTAGTACAAGTTGAAGACAGAGTAGAAACGAATGATGCCAACGAAAGTATGGAACATATTGAGTTATTTGATAGTGAGGAAGATTTAGCAATGGCTCTTCCACTAGGTCTGAACTCAGAATTCGATTTTGATTATAGGTTCTCTCCCAAAGACTTAGTAGTTATCGGTGCTTCACGAGGCAAAGGTAAATCACTTTCTCTATGTAATAGTGCTGTCTCTTCTATTGAAAGAGGTAAGTCAGCATTATACTTTACAATAGAGATGTCTACTAGAGAAATACTACAAAGAATTTGTGCAATGACAGTCGGCGTTCCGCTTGGCAGACTAGAAGCTAGAAACCTTACTACTATGGAGTGGCATAAGGTAGCTGACTGGTGGGCTGCAAGATTTGAGAATGGCGAAGAGGTTAGGAAAGACTACGACGATCATCAAGATTTTGACAAGTTTCATTATCAGTTGACTCGTAGCCAGCTTCGTAAAGATGTTCCTCAAATAGACATCTATTATGACCCTTCCCTTACATTAGCAAAAGTTATCAGTGTAGTAAAACAAAAACTAGTAGAAGACCCTAATCTAGGGGTTATCATAGTGGATTATCTAAACCAAGTTAAGCGCCATAACGCGCCTTCTCGTGGGGGTCAGTACGAATGGACTGAACAAATAGAAATATCAAAAGGGTTAAAATCACTAGCCCAAGAGAGTAACGTTCTTGTTCTCTCAGCATATCAAGTAAATAAAGACGGTGAAGCAAGATTCTCTAAAGGTATTCTTGACGCTGTTGATGCGGCGTTTACCCTAGACCATTGGGGTACTAAGCATGATTGTGTAGAGTTTAAATGTGATAAGATGAGAAGCGGAAAAGAAAAAGGTTTTATTACTAGAATGGATTGGGAAACATTGAGAATGGGACCTGAGACAGAGATAAACCCTGATACTAAAGAAGAAATGAAAGAGGCTCTAAGCACAGGAGAAAGTGCTTATGATATATAACCCTCTACAACAAAGAGTGTGTATTGGAGAAATACTCACTAAAGATTTATTAAAAACACTACCACCTGTAGACCTTTGGAATGTTAAGGGGTGGTACGAGCGACAGCAGAATAGATTAGACATAAGACTGTACGCTTTTGTAAAAGATGTGTTGAGCAACGGGTTCGTCAACCCAGTTATAATATGGTATAGTGACACTGCAAAAGAGTTTTCTATACATCCAGGTATGAATAGGCTCATGCTAAATAGAGTACTAAATTTAGATATGAAAGCATGGGTAATTAGTTATGATGTAAACAACTACAGAAGACTAGGAAAACTATTCCCAGGTATTACTAAGTTAAGAACTGATATTAACGGGAACAGAGACATAAAACTAACTGCTCAACACAGGACAGATAACAGATTATACGAAATAGTATTCGATAAAGATAGAATACTACCACTACTAAGAACCGAAAGTAATAGTGCAAAGTGGAACGAATTATCAAGTAAAACAGGTTTTCATATATGGCATAAAGATGAGTATATTGGAGCAGTAGGAAACGCCCAAGACCACTGGATTGTAAAAGATGTATCAGGAATATATGAATTAGCACTAAAATATTATTTTAACAAGGAGACATCTAATGCTTTTATACACAGAAAGACAACTTAAATTAGCATACGAAAAGTATATACAAAATTTAATAACAACTAATAGACAAGGTATAGAGATACCCCTTCCAGGTTTAGAAGAGTTTAGAGATATATTTGAAGCTGAATGGACTCAAAGATACAAGGAAATGGATAATGGCTTATGATAGAGTAAGCCGAGAGACAGCGGAACTAGTGCCATTACCACCACATACATGGTATGTAAGAACTGTAGGATGGTTATTAGAACAAGAAAAAATAAAAGAAAACATAAAAAATGTTCCGCTAAATGAAAAGTTAAAGGACAGTTTGGCAACTGACGGAGTAAAATCTCCCATACTCTGTATGCCAAACTGGTACCCCATAGCAGGGAGTCAGAGGATGAGATGTCTTCAAGACCTCCCTGCGCTACATGGACAAGAAATAAGAGTATGCCGTTTTGATAAAGAATGGTGGTTAGTGTTCTATCTATGGGAAAAGACAGAGAGAGATAGAATAGTAGCAATTTACTTCCAAATGCTAGAATTAGTATGGAAGTCAATGTATTACGAAGATGCCACAGATTCAAAAGGAATAGACTACAAAGAGTTTGAAAAAATAGGAGACGAGCTAGATGGCTGGAAACACAAACAAACCTGAAAACTATTTGGAGGGTGGACTGCCTGAATGGGGTAGTATGAGATTTAGACCCCCATCAAGTTGGAATGTGAAACCTAATAGAGAATGGTTTGGATTAATAGGGTTTATAAACTCTTTAGATATATCTGACGGACACATGATAGAGGTTGGTACATACGCAGGAGAAAGTACTGCAATGTTTGCATCTAGTGGCAAATTTAAAAAGATTCATACAATAGACCCATATTTTTATGGATGTGGGCATGAGGTATTTATGGAAGCAAAAGTTAACTGTAGATACTGGGATAACATAGAGTTTCATAGAAATTACTCTCAAAAAATTTCTAATAAATTCACAAATGGTGTATTCGATTTAGTATATCTTGATGGCGACCATAGAGGAGAAGCAGTAGCGCAAGATTTAGAATTATACTGGCCGAAAGTAAAACCTGGCGGGTACATGGGTGGTCATGATTACAATCCAGAGTATTGGCCCGAAGTATACAACGCAGTCAACAAGAAGTTTAAGGGAAAAATGATGCAAACTTTTGATGATAAATCATGGCTTATCCGAAAATAGTTCTTGACAACAATATAAAAATTTGATATAATATACATAATTATGATAGCAGAAGACTTATTAAGAGAGAAAAAGATACATTATGTCGTTAGTGGCAGGGACGCACTTATAAAGTGTTTGAACCCGAAGCATGAGGATAACTCTCCATCAATGAGAGTAGACAAAGTTACAGGGATATTTCACTGTTTCTCATGTGGCTACAAGGGTAATCTGTTTACACATTTTGGTGCACCAGCTTCTCCACTAGAAGTTCGTATGCATCGCATTAAAGAATCAATCAACAAAGTCAGGTCAGCAACTGTCGGAATCCAACTCCCAAAGGATAGACTGTCTTGGAAAGGTGGTGGAATCAGAAATATATCTGAGGAGACTCTTGCAATATGGGACGCGTTCACATGGAACGTACCTAAGTTTGAGAATCGTATCATCTTTCCAATACGCGATTTAACAGGAAAGACCGTGGCATTGATAGGTAGAAGTCTGGATGACTTTAGCAATCAAAAGTATTATATCTACCCACAGGGAGTAGAGATGCCTTTTTGTCCAGCAAAGATAAAACCTATTCAGAACAGAGTTATATTGGTAGAGGGCATCTTCGATGCTCTTAACCTTTGGGACAAGGGTCTCAAGAATACAGTGTGTTGTTTTGGCACACAACAAGTTAACTGGGTCAAGTTAAGTTTACTCAAGCTCCAAGGAATAACTGGTGTAGACATCATGTTTGATGGAGATGAAGCAGGCGAACTAGCTGCTGAAAAAGCAAAAGGCCTAGCAGAACAATTAGAGTTAAGTGCTAGAGTAGTAAAACTACGAGATAATATAGACCCTGGCAACTTAACAAAACCAGAAATAGAAAGATTAAAGGAGAAACTATATGCCAGCGGCGGGTAAATGGAAAACAGAAATAGGTTGGGAAACAATTGAAGACTGGCATACAGAAGCTGGTGGTTTTACTAAAGATGGCGGTACTATTACTGTCGGTGAAATTAGAAAAAGATGTATTGAAATATGTGGAGATGCACCGAGTCTAGGAAGTATTAGTCCTCACTTCAACGAAGCAACTAGAAAAAAGATTGTTGAAAGAACTAAAAAATACAGAGGCACTGTTGAAGGCATGATAAATTATAGACTGCATAAATTTCTGGAAAAAGAAGATAAGGTCTATACAGAACGACCCGATAATAGGTTTGTGACTGTAGAAGAATTATTAATTAATAGAGTAAAAGACAATGGAGTAGAATTAATGTACTGTAACGAATATTTAGAATATTGGAAAAAGAATGAAAATTTAATAAAAATATCAGATGTAGAGTGGCGTATGCCTTGTAAAATATGTGGCGAAGAACTAATTATAGACCCAAAAGGAAAAAATATGCAATTAGACCATATAGTACCCCATAGTAGAGAAGGAGGAACTACTCCTGATAATATAATACCTGTACATAAAATGTGCAATCAAGCAAAGAGTAGTATGACTATGGAAGAGCTTGTAGACTTAGCTGATAAAATTAAGAAACAGCATGGCTAGACAAAGACCAGCAAGTATTATAAAACATGCCGCAGTAAAATGGTACAAAGAGCATAAAGTAGTTGTTCATCCTATAACAGGATGTTGGCTTCCTCCCGAAACAAGTAAAGTACCTAGATGGAAACTTACTATTACTGAAGGTGTTAAACGAAGTTGGCCATATGCATATCGTTATTTTAAGCAACATCAATATAGTGATGATTGTTTTGAGTGGAAAAAAGGTATGCAAGCAAGTCATACTTGCGAAGATATATGCGCAGAGCATGGAATAGACCACGGCAGGTGTTGTAATCCTGACCATATTGTACCAGAAACTTGCAGCGAGAATCAACTAAGAACAGTTCATCGTGCAAATCATGCCAATAGAACAGAACCTAGTAAAAGAATTCCGTCAGGTCTATCAAATGAGGAGAAAGTAGATTGGTATGTAAATGAAATGGCTACTCCTAATGAAAATGGATGTATAATCTGGAATGATAAAGTAAATAAAAACTCTTATTATCCTACAAGAAAATTTGATATGGAAGGAAAAAAACAGAAAAGGTTTCTACATAGAGTGATATGTTCATATAAGTACGGTGTGCCGTACAGTAAATTACCTTCTGTTAGACATACTTGTAATGAAAAATTATGTGTAAACATAGATCATTTAGTATGTGATTTTGATGGCAATTCTGCTAGGCAAAATGCAATAGATAGTAGAGAAACTAATAAAAATACAAAACTGAATGAGCAGCTAGTAGTACAAATATGTGAAGATTTACAAGACAAGTCTCCCTTTACGTCTAGGAAGCAAAAAATAGAGTGGGCTAATAAATGGCAAGAAGTATTAAAACAAAAAGAAATAGAAGTAAGTACAGAAGGTACTTTATATAAAATAGCAAGAAAAGTTAATTGGAAAGATATTAGCGAAAAATATACATGGGAATGGTAAAATGAAAGTAGCAATTATAGAAACAACAATGTCCAGCACGAACTGGAACAAGTACTTTGAGTTTGAACTCGACAGGTTTGCCCTGTGTTCAGATTCTAGTAAAAAGAAAATTTTGAAAAGAGATGTCGATATTGAAATAGATATTGATGCGTATGATTGGCTCATAGTTGTGGGTTCTGAACCTTTCAAAATGTTTACAAAAAAGACATCAATAACTGAGTACAATGGAAAAGTTGTTGATTCTAAGTTTTTGGCAATAATCAATCCCGCAATGATAAAGTTCAGACCAGAAGCAAAGAAGTCGTTCGAGGAAGCCGTCGAGAGTATAACGGGATATGTTAGCGGAGAACTCAAACAACTTACGATACCGAAAGACAGATGTTACGGTATACAAGACACAGAAGAATTAAATGCGTGGCTGCAGAAAGCGTTAGACCACCAAGGGGACTTCATAGCCCTTGACTCTGAGACATCAGCATTGTACTGCCGTGACGGCTACATGCTTGGTTTCTCTATGTCCTATGAGAAAGAGCATGGTATTTATGCAGATTGTGATTGTATGGATGAAGAATCCGAACGACTCATGCAAGAAATATTTACTAAAAAACGAGTTGTATTTCATAACGCTAAGTTTGATTTACAATGGTTTGAGTATCATTTCAACTTTGAGTTCCCACATTTTGAAGATACTATGCTCATGCATTATATGTTTGATGAAAGACCTGGAACACATGGTCTTAAAACACTAGCAATTAAACATACTCCATATGGAGACTACGAAGCTGAACTTTCTAACTGGATAGCAGACTTCAAGAAAAGAACAGGTATACTCAAAGATTCATTTGATTATAGTATGGTTCCTTTTGATGTCATGCGTAACTATGCTGCAATGGATGCTATAGTTACATTTCTATTGTTTGAGAAGTTTGAGAAAGCACTGAAGACTAATGACAAACTATACGGAGTATATAAACATATTCTAGTAGAAGGATGTAGATTCTTGAAGTGTATAGAAAGTAACGGAGTTCCTTTTGATGCTGTACGTTTAGAGTTTGGTTCTAAAAGAATGGGTGAAGACATAGATAGAGCAGTAAAAGCTTTGTATGAGTTCCCCGAGATTAAACAGTTTATAAAAGATAAAGGAGAATTTAATCCTAACTCAACATTACAACTAAGATCTTTGTTGTTTGATTATCTTGGACTTAAATCTACTAAAAGAACCGCAACGGGTGCGCTGTCAACTGATGCCGAAGTACTTGGCAACTTATCAGAAGAACATGATGTACCTAAACATATTCTAGAAGTCAGACAGAAAGTTAAAATCAAAACTACATATCTTGATAAAATTATACCAAACCTCGACAGAGATGGTAGACTTCGTACAGGTTTCAATCTTCATGGTACAACCAGTGGTAGATTGAGTAGTAGTGGTAAACTGAATATGCAGCAGCTTCCAAGAGACAACCCGACAGTAAAAGGTTGTATCAAAGCAAAGGCTGGACACAAAATAGTTGCAATGGATTTAACAACAGCAGAAGTATACTGTGCGGCTGTACTTGCAGATGACAAAGGACTTATGAATGTATTTAAGTCTGGCGGTAACTTTCATAGTACGATTGCAAAACAAGTATTCAGACTGCCAGGGGACGTTGACGACATAGCAACAAACTTTGGTGCACAAAGACAACAAGCAAAAGCTGTTACCTTTGGTATCATGTACGGAGCAGGACCGAAAAAGATTAGTGAACAAGTAACAAAAGATAGTGGAGAGTACTTCAGTATGCAAGATGCAGCGAATACTATCAAAGACTATTTTGAGGCTTTCCCTAAACTTCGTGAGTGGTTAGACAATCAAAAACAATTTATTCAAGCGAATGGATTTGTATATAGTAGGTTTGGCAGAAAGAGAAGATTACCTGATGTGTTTTCACAAGATAAGGGAATCGCCTCGCATGAAGTACGTAGTGGAATTAACTTCTTAGTACAATCAGTTGCATCTGATATTAACCTTATGGGCGGTATCGATATGCAAAGATATATAGAAAAGACAGGTATGAAAGCAAAGATATTTGCACTTGTTCACGATTCCGTACTAGCAGAAGTACCCGAAGATGAAATAGAACATTACTCAGAAAAACTACAAGAGTTTATACAAAGAGACAGAGGATTATCAATCCCAGGCGCTCCAGTTGGATGTGACTTTGATGTTGCTGATGACTACTCATTAGGTAAGTTTGAGAAATTGTATGCAAATTAATTTTGAACCAGATTGTGATTATATACTAGAAAAATCTTGCAACTTTTATGAGAGAACACCTTATAAAAGTATCAATGTTGGTTATAGTTATGTAGACTATATAGACTCTAGCATAAGAGGATTCTTGGGAATAGATGTGCAACAAATTATAGCAGAGAAAAGGGGCGAAAGAACATTAACACTAGGCACTACTCATCAAATGGGACTAGGAGAATTAGTAGCTTCACGAATAGAATGGAGATGGGAATACTCAGGCGCTCGTTATTATCCCGTAGGTGCAAAGACTTGCATAGAGTGGGATTTACGAGAGAACAAAGGCAATATAATAAACCTAGAATTAGGTAAACCAATTAGAACTGTACAACCTGAACAGGTATTTTTTTGTGCTTACGGAAAAAATTCCTATGAACAAGTAACAAAGTTTTGGGAAAAAACTTGGATGCAGAGAAGAACTGAACATGACTAAATATCCAGTTTATGTAATACATGACGAGCCTGAAGAACAGGACAATCTATTATGGCTTAACGACCAAGTTATTGATGATAGAAATATGCTAGGAGAAACACTAGGTATAAGAAGATTACAGACTCCAATGAAGAGTATATATCCTCTTAAGTACCAATGTGATGATGAAGTAGCAATGTTAAAACACAGAGGAAAACATTTTGTAGATTCTAACGGATGTTACTTCTACAATGAAAAGCTTGATACAGCACCTTTAAAGTATCACAAGATTAAAAAAATTATTAAAAAAGATGTGGCAACAGTAGTATGGATTAAGGATATTCCCTTCTCCTTTGCTATTGCTAGACCACCAAGAGTAGAACAAACATGGGCAGGTATTCTATATAAAAAAGGATTACCTTATGCTATATGGGAGTTTACTGAAGAAAGGAAAAAAGATACATGGCGCAAGATTTAGACAGAATGGTAAAAGCACTGGAAGAAGGAATAGTACTAGTACAGTATGAAGACTTGAGAACAGGAGAAACAAAAGAAAGAGAAATGACTTTAGTACCTGAGAATACTAGAGGTATGGATGCTCGTGCATTAAATGATGGGGATAAACTAGGTGGTAGAATACTTATGTTTGACGTTGAGTTTTGTAAGTGGGCAGATATAAGAGAAGATACAATTATAAACTGGAAAAAATACTAATGTGTGGTTTTGTTGTAACAACTGAAAACAATTCAGCCGATAAATACATTGATGCACAAAGATTTAGAGGTCCCGATGCTCGTGGTGAAACTATAAGGTATATGCACAATTTAACTTTTGCGCATGTGTTATTAGACATATCAGGAGAAAATGAGGTACAACCTTATATAACTAAGAAGGGCAACATAATGGTATTCAATGGAGAAATGTATGACTCTAATATACCCAACGATACTAAATTCCTAGCTGAAGGCTACGAGAAGTATGGTTTCAAGTTTATAGAGTTCGGAAATTGGCATGGTTCTTTTTGTTTTATGGACTACAAGACAGGCATATGTGACATTGTTAGAGATCATTTTGGAGCAAAACCTTTATGGATAAAAAGCGACAATGGAGGAATATCAATAAGTACAAGTCTTGCTAGTTTTGCTGGTGCAGAACCTAAAGAACTTAGTAAAAAGTTTTTATCTAATCCTATTTGGCCAGGTTCAGACTCACCTTTCAAGGGTATAAGAAAAGTAGAACCCGGGCAGCTCTATCATTATGACACAAAGAAACGTGTATTGAAAAGAGGTGATAATTTATGGGCAGGATATAGAGTAAAAAATCATCCCTTTGTAGAGGAACAGTTTAAACATGAACTTGTAAAAGGAATACGAAAAGTAGCAAAAAATAAACAAAAAACAGCTATATTTTTAAGTGGAGGACTAGACAGTACCTGTGCTTTGGGTGTAGTTAAAGATATGGGGTTAGATTTAACCGCATACATTTGTGCATATTCAGACGAAAAAGGAGTAAAGTATAGACAAGATATATTTGCCAATGAAGCCGCTCTTGCAATAAAGACTTGTAAAGAGTGGAATGTTCCTTACAAAGTAGTAACTCTAACTAGAGAACAAAGAGATGCGTATGGTAGAGCATGGATGGAGAAAAATAACCTTCTATGGAATGATAATAATAGAAGAGCTCCTAGATATGCACTTGCAAAAGCAGCATCTGAAGATGGATGTAAAGTTGTACTAACAGGGGATAGTGCAGACGAGTTTTTTAGTGGGTATCAACATCATGCCAAAAGATATACAAAAGGGTATAATTCTAAATGGATAAAAGACTTTTGTGAGAATCAGTCTTGGGTTCGTAAAGAAATATTTAAAGGAGATAAAGATGGATTTAACTCTACTTTATTTATGGACTTACTGATAACAAGCGAGAACAATGTTTTAGCAGCTGACCAGACTTGTGGCTTATTTGGTATGGAAAGTAGACCTGTATATTTGACTCAAGAGTTTGCTAGATATGTGTATGAATTTGAGGGTAAAACTAAAATGAAACTACACAAAGATTTCTCTACAGGCACTTATAAGTACTTATTAAGAGTAATAATGAAAGATTATATACCTAAGCACATACAAGATAGAAAGAAAAAATGTGGATGGTCTAGTCCTTGGGATAACAACTCTAAGATGAATGAAATACACAATCAAAAAATATGGGAACAATGGACAAAACAATAGGATTTACTTGTGGAGCATTTGATTTGCTACATGCAGGACATATAGTAATGCTAAAAGAAGCAAAGGATAACTGCAACCATTTAATAGTGGGACTACAAACAGACCCCAGTATTGATAGACAAGATAAAAATCAACCTGTACAATCAGTATTTGAAAGATATATACAACTAAGAGCAGTAAAGTATATTGACGAGATTATACCCTATGATACAGAACAAAGTCTTTTAGATTTACTAGAAGCAACACCAATACATCTCCGATTTGTTGGAGAGGATTGGACGGACAAACATTTTACAGGAAAAGGATTACATGAGATTTTTTACACTAGTAGAGCTCATTCTTTTTCTAGTACGAGTTTGAGGAATAAGATTAATGAAAGCAGTTCTAAGTAACAGAATATATATGAGTGTAACTAAAGAGTTACATAATTCTATAGAAAAAGAGTTGACTTATACTATTGCTCCACGTATACCTTCTGACCCTCCTTTAGTTTTTAAAACAATTCGTTTTATAAAAGAAGGTTTGATTTCTATACCTATGGGAAGAATAGACTTAGTACCAGATGATTACGAAATAATCGACAAGCGCGTAACCTCACCGATAGAACATGCAAAATTTAAGTTTGATTTACGACCAAGCCAAAAGAGGGTTTATGATGAGATTGAAGACAGTGCAATAGTTAACGCTTGGGTAAGTTGGGGAAAGACATTTACAGGTTTAGCTATCGCAGCAAAGCTTGGTCAAAAAACATTAGTTGTTACTCATACTACTAACTTGCGTAATCAGTGGGAAAAAGAAGTAGAAAAATGCTTTGGAATTAAACCAGGCAGAATAGGTAGTGGAGACTTCAATATTGACGCTCCTATAGTTATCGGGAACATTCAGAGTTTATACCGCAAGATGGATGACATCAAACAAGAATTTGGAACACTGATTTTAGATGAAATGCATCACGTTAGTAGTCCTACTTTTACTAGAATTATAGATGAAATGCCTAGTAGATATAAGATAGGGTTGACAGGAACGTTAGAGAGAAAAGATGGAAGGCATGTAGTTTTTAGAGACTACTTTGGGCATAATGTTTTTAAACCACCTAAAGAAAATTATCTTATTCCCTGCATACATATAGTCAAATCAGATATTAGATTTTTAGATGGTTCATTTACACCATGGGCAGAAAGAATCAATGACTTAGCATACAAAGAAGAATATGTGCATAGTGTTGCAATGATAGCTTCTAAGTATGCAGCTTTAGGGCATAACGTATTGGTTGTTTCTGATAGAGTAATGTTTCTAAAAGCATGTGCTAGATTAGTAGGGGATAATGCAGTATCAATTACAGGAGATATGGATTTCAAAGAAAGAGAAGATACAATGGAATTAATAAAACAAGAAGGAAAGAATATATTATTCGGTACACAGTCTATTTTCTCCGAAGGCATATCACTAAATGAATTAAGTTGTTTAGTACTAGGTACACCAGTAAACAACGAACCTCTACTCACACAGTTAGTAGGTAGAGTTATACGAAAAGTAGAAGGCAAACCACAGCCTATTATTGTTGACATACATTTAAAAGGCAAAACAGCAACTCGTCAAGCAAACGCTAGAATGGGTTACTATTTAAAACAAGATTACGAGGTAAAAATACTATGAAGCAAATAGAATTAAACATAGAAAAAATGAGAAGGTCAAAGATATTTCTAGCAACTCCTATGTATGGCGGAATGTGTCATGGCATGTATACAAGAAGTTTAGCACAAACTATTGGTACTGCTGCAAAACATGGATTACAGTTACAATTATACTATTTATTTAATGAGAGTCTTATAACAAGAGCTAGAAACTATGCAGTATCAAACTTTTTAAAGTCAGACTCTGAGTACTTATTATTTATTGATAGTGATATTTCATGGGAAGATCAAGATTTATTATATATGTTTCATTTAATGGTAGAACAACCTGACAAATATAGAATACTTACAGCAATGTACCCTAAGAAAGCTATAGCGTGGGAAAAAGTATTGCATGCTGCTAAGTCAGGAGCATACGATAACAACCCAGCGGGTTTAGAGCAAGTAGCAGGAGATATGGTATTTAACCCTATTGCTGGTATATATGAGAATGATGAAGTTCCAGTGTACGAACCAGTACAAATTAAAGAAGCAGGTACAGGTTTTATGATGATTCATAGAAGTGTATTTGAAGAAATGGAAGCAGTAATGCCAGACAGAAAGTATACTCCTGACCATATAAGAGAAGGAATGGGCTCTGAACAAATAACTGCTTTCTTTGACTGCGTAATTAGTGAGGATAATAGATATCTAAGTGAAGATTATATGTTTTGTGCTAATGCTAGAACGTTAGGTATTAATATTTATACTCTTCCATTTATAAACTTAACTCATACAGGAAGTTATATCTATAAAGGAAATTTAATAGAAATGGCAAATGCAGGAGTTCATGCTAGTATAGACCATACAACAGCAGAACAGCTAAGAAGAACTAAAACATCAGGTAATGATAGACCAGAGGAAAATAGTTCTTGACACAAGTCGGAATTTTTGTTATAATATGTTACTATTTAATTGGAATAAGATAATAAAAGTAAGCAAAGGAGATATTGGTAAGATAATACAAATACTTCGTATAATTACTTATAAGATTCAACCAAAAAATTACTATGATAAAACATTTGAGTTTTATCAGCATCGCTTCGGCGGAGAGTCATATCTTCTAAATCCGAAAGATTTACTCGAAGTTGGACGTACATTTAGTGATAGAGAAGTTGCAGAGTATGCAGGTGTCGCATCCTTTCGCAATTATCACAACTATGTAAATACTAAAGACACCACACTAGAATGTCTGCTATCACCGATATCAGACGAAATTATAAAAAATAACAGACTGCTCGATATAAAGGAAGGTCGGATTACCTTTATGTTTGAGGAGACAATGGAGAAATAATTATGGCTATAGGCTTTAATACAACAAAGGGCTCTGCCCAAAAAAATAAAATAGAAACATATAACTACGCAGGTAAAGAAGACCATCATGTAAGACTGGTGGGTGACCTATTACCTAGATATGTGTATTGGATTAAAGGGGAAAACGGTAAAAACATTCCTATGGAGTGTCTATCTTTTGATAGAAATGCGGAAACCTTTAACAATGTAGAACATGACCATGTTCGAGACTTTTACCCTGATTTAAAATGTGGATGGAGTTATGCCATTCAGTGCATCGACTACGCCGATAAATCTGTAAAAGTTCTTAATTTAAAAAGAAAGTTATTCGACCAAGTTATAGTAGCTATGGAAGAGTTGGGAGACCCAACCGATCCAGTTACTGGTTATGACATTCATTTCAAAAGAAAGAAAACTGGTCCACAGGTGTTCAACGTAGAATATCAACTAGCAGTTTTAAAATGTAAGCCAAGAGAATTGGAAGACTGGGAAAAAGAATTGACTTCAGGACTTAAGTCTATGGATGAAATTCTTGTAAGACCTACTGCAGATGCGCAGTTAGAATTACTTAGAAGAGTCACTAATCAAGAAGGCGGAGACGTATCAGAAGATATATCTAGCGAGTTTGACGTTTCATGATTTTATATACAGCAGACTGGCATATTAAGCTTGGACAAAAGAATGTACCTGTAGCGTGGGCTTGCTCTCGCTATGAGTTATTCTTTCAACAAGTACAGGAAGCTGTAGATAATCATGATGTAACTCTTCATATCATTGGTGGGGACTTGTTTGACCGAGTCCCTTCCATGGATGAGATTACTCTGTACTTTGACTTTGTAAAAAGACAAACAGTAGAGACAATTATCTATGATGGCAACCATGAAGCCACTAGAAAGAATCAAACTTTCTTTAATAACTTAAAGAGAGTAACCAATCAACTTAACCCACTAGTAAGTGTGGTTACAGAAACATACTATAAAGATGACTGGTGTATACTGCCTTACGCAGACTTACACAGAAAAAATAGTATAGAAAATATAGATGCAGATTATCTATTTACCCATGTGCGTGGAGAAATACCGCCACATGTTATGCCCGAAGTAGAACTAGAAAGATTTGATAAGTTCAAGACGGTTTTTGCAGGAGACTTACATGCTCACGAGAATACTCAACGAAACATTGTGTACCCTGGAAGCCCTATGACTACATCATTTCATAGAAATATAGTTAAGACTGGATATCTAATTATAGACGACAATTGGGACTGGACATGGCATGAATTTAACTTGCCCCAGCTACTAAGAAAGACTATCGAAGACCCAGCGGGTATGCAACAAACAGAATTCCATCACACTATTTACGAAGTTACAGGAGATGTACAGGATTTGGCCAAAGTCAAAAACTCAGAACTTCTTGATAAGAAAGTAGTAAATAGACAAGTTGATGCACGACTAGATTTAAGTGGAGACTTATCTATGTCGGACGAATTAATTAAGTATTTGCAAGAGATACTGTCTCTTGACGATGAAAAAGTAAAAAACATTATAGGAGTATTCAATGATTATTCTTCAGAAGTTGAAGTGGGATAATTGTTTCTCATATGGCGAAGGCAACGAGTTAGACCTTTCCAGAGATACACTTACACAACTAGTCGGAACAAACGGCGTAGGTAAATCTTCCATACCTTTGATATTGGAAGAAGTATTATTTAACAAGAACAGCAAGAATGTTAAAAAGGCGGATATAGCAAATAGATACGTTAACCAGGGTTATGATATTAGTCTCGACTTTACTGTCGACGATAGCTTATATAGTATTGCTGTTAATAGGCGTACTAACTTAAAATGTAAGTTAACAAAAGATGGCGAGGATATAAGCTCTCATACAGCATCAAACACCTACAAAACACTAGGGGAAATACTAGGTATTGATTTTAAGACGTTTTCGCAATTAGTGTACCAAAACACAAATGCTTCACTACAATTCTTAACAGCAACAGATACGAACCGTAAAAAGTTCTTAATTGACTTGCTAAAGTTAGATGACTATGTAGCGTACTTTGATACATTTAAAGAGGCAGTACGTATTGCTTCAAGTACAATTACTAGTGAGAATGCGAAAATTGCAACGATTGAGAAATGGTTAAAAGACAATATTCTCGAAGATAGTTCCATACTTGATAAAATAATTTTACCAAAAATGTCAGAAAAAGACGAACAATCTTTACGTTCTTTACAAGTAGACTTTGAAAATATCTCGGAAAAGAATAAAAAAATAAATCTGAATGAAAATCTCAAAGAACGCTTAAAAACTATAGACCTTGATAAAGCAAAAAGTAACTTACAAAGGTTTCCAAAAGAGCAACCTTACATAGAAGAACTAGGACAGGTACAAACACTTAAAGTAGAGTCTCTAAATGAGGAGAATATGGTGTCTAAGTATAAAGAATTAGCTACACAAACGGATGCTGAGTGTCCTACTTGTAGTCAACAGATAGACACAGAGTTTGTAACAAGTCAACTAGACAAACACAGTACTAAATTGATTAGTATTACGGAAAAGCTGATAGATCAGCAGGCCAAGACAGATAGAATAGGACAAGAGAATGAGATTAATAAACAAGCAAGGAAAGATATCAAGCAGTGGGAGGACCTCTACAGGTCTATCGACCATTCGCTCCCAGAACAAGCAATTAATGGCGAAGAAATCGAGCAACAGATTACGGAACTTCGTGCAAAAATTACCACTGTTAGGTCGTCTCTTCAAGAGGTCATAGATGAGAATACTAGAAGAGAAAGACATAATACGAGAATTGGAATCATTCAAGAGCAAACAGACCAATTTAAGACAGACCTTAGCGAGTCTCAGTCTAGACTTGAGAGTGCAGAAAGCAAATTGGCGATACTTGAAACACTTAAAAAAGCTTTCTCAACAAACGGACTCCTGGCATACAAAATAGAGTCTTTAGTAAAAGAGTTAGAGATTCTTACCAATGAATACCTAGCAGAGTTTAGCGATGGCAGATTCGCCATCAATTTTGTAGTGGAGAACGATAAATTAAATGTGGAAGTCTCAGATAATGGCAATATTATTGACATTCTTGCTCTTTCTAGCGGCGAGTTA
>Ga0181377_1000386_pt1 | contig 16652 bp, 22 predicted proteins | sample LowvirmetaG_9_FD_130160 | JGI IMG/M metagenome (GOLD analysis project Ga0181377, IMG submission 130160) | Marine viral communities from the Subarctic Pacific Ocean - Lowphox_13 viral metaG | ecosystem: Environmental > Aquatic > Marine > Oceanic | place: Subarctic Pacific Ocean | collected...
AGCAGATTTAAATCATTTATCACGACTAACATGGATAGATTGGATGAAAATGTTATCGACGTTTAAATACGCAATACATTTAATGCCTACTATAGCAGCTGGGACTTTTAGTTTAAATTGTGCCTATTTTGGGATCCCTTGTATAGGAAATGAAAAAGTAGATACACAAAAATTATGCCACCCTGATTTAGCTATAGATGTAGATGATGTAGAAAAAGCTCGTAAATTAGTTAAACGATTAAAAGAAGATAAAGATTTTTATGATATGTGTAGTGAAATGTGTAAAATAAAATATCAAGAAATTTACACATTAGATAAATATAAATTAAAATTAAATAATATATTATGAATGTAACAGTAATATTAAATGGATATAAAAGAGGAAATCAACTTAATGAACAATTAGAGGCATTAAATAATGGTACTGTAAAACCAAAAGAAATTTTATTATGGTATAATAATCCTGGGGATGATGATTTAATTAATTATGAAATTATGGGGTCTATTCCAACAGCTTTATGTAATTATAATTTTGGGGTGTGGGCTAGATTTGCATTTGCCTTTAATGCACAACATGAATATGTTTGTATATTCGATGACGATACTATACCAGGAAAAAGATGGTTAGAAAATTGTATTGAAACTATGAAAACCAACGAAGGTTTATTAGGTAGTATAGGTTTATTATATTTAAATCCAAACTCACCAGAACATTCTTCATATTATGAACATTATTTAAGATTTGGTTGGGTTGAAACTGGAAATAATGATGTTCCTATTCAAGTAGATTTAGTAGGTCATAGTTGGTTCTTTAAAAAAGAATGGTTAAGTCATATGTGGAGAGAAATACCAAATCCTAAATATAATACTTGTGGAGAAGATATGCATTTTAGTTATATGTTACAAAAATATGCAAATATTCCTACATATGTTCCACCTCATCCTAAAGATAATAAAGAATTATGGGGTAGTATTAAAGGAGCTGAATATGGGGGTGATCAAAATTCTTTATGGGAAACAAATCAATTAGGGATAGATGGTACTCCCTTTAAACAACTAATGAATGAATACTTTGTAAATCAAAGAAAAAAAGGATGGAAATTAATAAATGAAAAATAAAATACTAATATGTTTTGGTACTAGGCCAGAATGGTTAAAGGTTAAACCTTTAATAAAAATACTAGATAAATCACAATATAATCTATTATTTACAGGACAACATCCTGATTTATTAAATAATATTAATGTGGATTTTAAAATTAATATGAAAAGTCATCATAATAGATTAGATCAAATTATATCAGATTGTATGTTACAATTCCCAGATGGAGATTTTAATAGTGTATTAGTACAAGGAGATACAGGTTCTGCATTTGGGTGTGCTTTAGCAGCTTATAATAGAAAATTAAAAATTTATTATTTAGAAGCAGGATTAAGAAGTTATAATTTAGATCATCCATATCCTGAAGAAGCTTATAGACAAATGATAGCTAGAATTTCAGATGTTAACTTATGTCCTACTAAATTATCATTAAAAAATCTAGTTAATGAACATACAAATGGAGTATGTCATGTAATAGGTAATACAGTTTTAGATAATCTACTTAATTATAAGGATAAATGTGAGTATACTAATAAAATATTAATAACAATGCATAGAAGAGAAAATCTTCATTGGATGAACCATTGGTTTGTAGAAATTAATAAATTAGCATCTGAAAATCCTGATTTAGAATTTATATTACCAATCCATCCTAATCCTAATGTTCAAAAACATAAACATCTTCTTAGTAATGTTACTGTAATAAACCCCTTATCCCATTCTGAATTATTAGACATTCTAGTTAAGTGTAGATTAATAATAAGTGATAGTGGGGGTTTACAAGAAGAAGGTAGTTTCTTTAATAAAAAAGTTATTGTTTGTAGAACAACAACAGAAAGACCTGAAGCAATAGAAACAGGCCACCTTCATATATGCAAATCACCAAATGACTTAAAATCTAAATTTGGGAAATTAATAGATAATTATTACATTGATGTTAAATGCCCTTACGGTGATGGTAAGTCTAGTATTAAATTTAAAAACATATTAAATGAAGGACTTTAAAGCACATTTTAATTTTTTTAAACAAAAAATAGTAAATAAAGAAAATTTTGCCTTTTCTAGGTTTTCTGATGGAGAGATGTTTATATTACAAAATAAAGAATTAAAATTAAGTGAAAATTTAATTCAAATGGGAGAAGTAAAACAATCAGGCCCTTATAGAAAGGATGATTTTAAACACTTCAATCCCTCTGAACATAAAGAATTTAGGGATACGTTAGTAAAAATATTTCAACATAAACAAAAAAATTATTATAAAGGAATTAGTTGTAGTTGTTGTGTAGGAAAAGAAAATTTTGATTTTCAAATAGATTTACATGGGGGAGATGATGAATCTTTAACTTGGGCTAATTTGTGGGTGAATTCAAATTATCCTCTTTTTATACAACAAATATTACCTTTATTTTATAGTAAAAAGTGTGTTTTTGTTGGTAATAAAAATGCTAATATTAAAACTTTACCTTTTATAGTAAAAGACTTTAGAGTTGGTTATAATGCAATGGTTAATGATGTTAATGTTATTGATGATATAAAAACTTGGATAAATAAAAATAATATTAAAAATCATATATTTCTATTTTCTGCTTCAACATTTAGTAATTTAGCTATATATGAGTTATTTAAAGATAATAAGGATAATACTTTTATAGATATAGGTACTTGTTTATCCCCAATGATAGATATGCCTACTGAAAGAGATTACTTACAAGGATATTGGAGTTATAGAGGTTCAAATAGTTTAAATTTAACATGCACATGGAATTAAAAGAATGTACAAAAGAATATTGGGAGTTTATTAGAACTTTACGTAATGATGAAAGGGTATTAGATGGTTTTATAAACTCTACTCATATTACAGAAGAAATGCAAGAAAATTATATGCAAGATCATTCTCAATTTTATAGAGTTGCTTTATATAAAGAACAACCTTGTGGGTATGTTGGTGTTATTGAAGATGATATTAGAATATGTACTCACCCTGATTTTCAAGGGCATGGTGTAGGTAAATTTATGTTAAGAGAAATAATGAAAATTTTCCCTTCAGCATATGGTAAGGTAAAAGTAAATAATACAGCTTCATTGAATTTATTTTCAAGTGTGGGTTTTAAAGAAAAATTTATTATATTTGGGTATGACAACAAAAACAAATCTTAAATCAACAGTTACAGTTAAAGGCAGATATGTTTCACAAATTCTTCATTTTATTAATGGAGAAAAAAGAACATTTAATGATGTAGATACACATTCTATTAAACAAGGACAATTCACAAAATTTGAAACTAAAGATGGAAGATTAGTAATGGTGAATGATAAAAATATACTTTGTATTGAAATAATATCAGATAATATTAATAAAGCACTAAATGAAAAATAATCCTTACCAGATAGTAAAAATGTTTGAAGATGAAATATCTCATTACACAGGTGCTCCTTATGTAGTAACAATTGATAGTTGTACTAATGCTTTATTTTTAATATGTAAATATCTTAATGTAAAAGAAGTAATTATACCTTCCCAAACGTATCTATCAGTCCCTCAATCAGTTATACATGCAGGTGGAGAAGTTATATTTGATAAAAGACCTAAAACAAACCATTGGAAAGGAATTTATCAATTAAAACCTTATCCTATATATGATGCTGCTAAAAGATTTACTAAAGATATGTATATAAAAGGATCTTATATGGGTTTATCTTTTCATATAAAAAAACAACTTCCAATTTGGAAAGGTGGTGCAATTTTATGTGATAATAAAGAAGCGTATAATTGGTTTAAAAAAGCAAGGTATGAAGGTAGAAGTGAAAAATATTATAAAGATGATGATATTGAATTTTTAGGTTGGAATATGTATATGACACCTCAACAAGCGGCACATGGATTATCAATGATGCAAAATTATCCTGAACATAAAGAAGATTTACAAGAATTAAATGGGTATAGGGATTTAACTGAATTTACAGTATTTAAAAATAATAAAATTATAAAATAATTAATGGTTACATTTTATACATTAGGGCAAATGGGTAGGTTAGGAAACCAACTATTCCAATATGCAGCTTTAAAAAGTTTAGGCCTAAAAAATAATTTTAACGTTAAAATACCAAACCCTAAAACAAGGAGTTGGCATGGTCAAACTTGTTTATTAGATCAATTTAATTTAGAAGTAGATTATTTTACAGAAGAAGATATTCAAACTTTAAAACAATCTTACCAAGAACCAGATTTTAAAAGATATGATGATGATTTTTTTAACATCCCTGATAATACAGCTATAACTGGGTTTTTTCAAAGTACATTTTATTTTGAAGAGTTTAAGGATCAAATTATAAAAGAATTAACTCCTAAACCAGAATATTTACTTCCTGCTATTAAGGAAATAAATAAATTAAAATCATTATATAAATGTGAAATAGTTAGTGTACATGTTAGAAGAGGAGATAATATGACTAATGGTCAAACTGGACTTATAAAAGCCTTTGATAAGGGGGGTTTATATGAAACTTATTTTAATAAAGCTAAAAATAAATTTAAAGATAAAAATGTAAAATTTTTAATATTTTCTGGGGGGCAAAGATTTAATGAAGATAATAAAGTTGATATTGATTGGTGTAAAGAATTTTTTAAAGGAGATGAATATATTTTTTCTGAAGGTAGATCTCAAATAAATGATTTTAGTTTAATAATGAGTTGTGATCATAATATTTTATCTCATGCTAGTAGTTTTGGTTGGTGGGCAGCTTATAATAACCCAAACCCAAATAAAATAGTAATAGCTCCTGAATTTTATTCACCTGATGAACCTAATTTAAAAAGACCAAAATTTTACCCCAACCAATTTACAATAATATGAAATTAATATTTGATGTAGGATTTAACCATGGAGAATTTACAGATGCCTGTTTTAAAAAATTTCCTAATACCCAAGTAGTAGCAATAGAAGCTAATCCAAATCTTTGTACTAAAGATAGTAATGATAACTTTGCTCTTATTAACAGATTAGTATCTGATAAAGATGATGAAGAAATTGATTTTTTTATAGAACATAATGCAGATGGTATATCAACAGCATCACCTGAATTTATGAGTAATTCTAGGTTTACTAAAGGAAGTAAATACATAACAACTACTAACAACCATAACTGGTCAAATGCTGTTAAAATTCCATCTATAACATTAGATAACTTAATAGAATATTATGGCACCCCAGATTTAATAAAAGTAGATGTAGAAGGTTATGAATATACTGTTTTAAAAGGTTTAACTAAGCAGGCAAAAGATATTTGTTTTGAGTATCACGAAGAAATGGATGAAGAAATATTTAAAATTGTTAAACATTTAGAAAGTATAGGTTATAACAATTTTGGTATGATAGGTTATTTTGATGAAGGTGATATATTTGAAGAAGTAACCCACTCAGACAAAGGTGATCCTTATTTGGAATACCCAAAATCTTTTCATACATTTAAGGAATTAAAAGTAGATAGATTTTTGGATAAAGATAGACGAGTTAATTATGGAATGATGTTTGCAACAATAAAATAATAAAAATGAAAAATAAAAAAATATTAATTACAGGGGCTAGTGGGTTTGTAGGAACAAATTTAGTAGAAGAATTAAAAACAAGAGGATATAATAATTTATTAACTCCATCTTCAAAAGAGTTAAATATGATAAATGAAGAAAGTGTATCAAATTATTTCTCAACAAATAAACCTCAGATAGTTTTACATATAGCAGGATTAGTAGGTGGTATAGCAGCTAATAAAGCAAAACCTGGTGATTTTTTTCATCAAAATGCTATGATGAGTGTATTAGTAAATCATTATTCATACATTAATGGGGTAGAAAAGTTAGTTTCATTAGCAGCGGGTTGTGGTTATCCATCAGACATACCTGTACCTTTTAATGAAAATGATTTTTGGAATGGTTTACCAGATATGAATTCATATGGTTATTCATTAGCTAAGAAAAATTTGATTATTGGTGGTTGGGCTTATAGAGAACAATATGGTTTTAATACAACAGTATTATTACCAGCTAATTTATATGGTCCTTATGATAATTTTCATCTAGAAAATTCTCACGTAATACCAGCATTAATAAGAAAGTTTTTAACAGCAAGAGAAACAAATGCTCCAACTGTTGAAGTTTGGGGAACAGGTGTAGCAACTAGAGAGTTTTTATATGTAGGAGATACTGTTAAAGCTATTATTGACGCTATAAATTGTAATGAAACTGGCCCATTTAATTTAGGAACAGGAACTGAAACTTCAATTAAAGAATTAATTGAAACAATCTCCAGTATAATAGGTTATGAAGGTAAAATAGTATGGGATACAAATAGACCTGATGGGCAATTAAAAAGATTTTATGATATGGATAAATTTGAAAAAGAATTTGGTTATGTTCCTAATACTCCATTAAAAAAAGGTTTAGAAAAAACTATAGAATGGTATCTTAATAATGAAGACATAATAAGATTATAATTTAATGAAAAAAGATAAAAACATAATTATAGGTTTTCATTCTGGGCATGATTGTTCTTATTGTATTTTAGAAAATGGTGTTCCTATTATACATGAAGAATTAGAAAGAATTACTAGATTAAAAGAAGGAAATGGAGATGGGTTAAAACTATTTTTAGATAGAAATCCAAACTTAAAAGAAGAAAATTTAACATATTCTCATTGTTTCCATTGTGATGGAAAAGTAAAAACATCAGCCGTAAGATCTCTTGGTGATGAAAATCTTTTTGATAATATGGTAGGAAATAATGATTATTATGAGGTAGGTCATCATTTATCACATGCTGCACATGCTTATTATTCTAGTAGATTTAATAATTCATTAATTATATCTTTAGATTCTGGTGGTTGGGATATAAATTCTCAAAATGACCCCCAAATATCATCTGTAGCGATATATAGAGGAAAGGATAATAAAATATCACCAATTGCACTTTATCCAATACATCAATTATGTGTAGGACCAGTTTGGCATGAATCCTTAGAACCTTTATTTGGTTTATCTTCTGGCCCACCAAAAGGAAATCAAGCTGGTACAATTATGGCTATGGCGGCTATAGGTAAAGAATCAGCATTTGAAGAAATTTTCTACAATTCTTTTTTAAATATTGATAATTTTAAATCATACCACCCTGAAATAATAGAATATATAAACCAACACGAAGATAATAAATATAATGTAGCTAAAGGTATACAAAAAGCTACAGAATCTATAATAAAAGAAATTATTAAAATATACATTAAACCAGAAGATAAAACTATTTGTTTTACTGGGGGAGTATCACTTAATAGTGTTTGTATGGGTAAAATTTCAGAATGGTTTCCCCAAATAGAAGAAGTATTTATACCAATAGTACCTTATGATGGGGGATTATCTATAGGATCAGCACAATATGTTTACCATCATATTCAAAATAATCCAAAGTTATCAAATGATAATTATTTTAAACCTTATTTAGGTATTAATTACAATAAAGAAATAGTAAATAATGCCCTTGAAGAATTTAAAGATAAAATTATTGTTAGTGAAAAAAATGATGATGAAGTAATAAAATTACTTTCTAATAATAATATTGTATCAATTTTTAATGAAAAATCTGAGTCAGGAAGAAGGGCATTAGGAAATAGAAGCATATTAGCTGATCCTAGAAGCAATGATATGAAAGATTTAATTAATGAAAAAGTAAAACATAGGCAATGGTTTAGACCTTTTGCCCCTTCAATTTTAAAAGAAGAAGTATCTAATTGGTTTGAATATGAAGTAGACTCTCCTTATATGGGAGTAGTAGTACCATTTAAAAAAGAAAAAAGAAATAAAGTACCTGCAGTTGTACACTTAGATGGTACGGGAAGATTACAAACAGTATCAGAAGATATAAATAAATGGTACTATAACTTTTTAAAACTGTGGTATAAGGAATCAGGTGTTCCTATATTATTAAATACTAGTTTTAATGATAGAGAACCAATAGTAGAAACTCCAACAGATGCTATAAAATGTTATTTAGGTACTAATATTGATTATCTATACTTTCCAGAACATAACATATTAATAAATAAAAAATGAGGATATTAGTAACAGGTGGAAGTGGGTTTATAGGTTCCCATTTAGTAAATAGGTTAATTGATAAAGGAAATATTGTAACTGTTTTAGATAATCTAGAAAGAGGAGATATTAATTTTTTAAAATCAAATGATAATTTAAGGTTTAGATATTGTGATTTAAGGGATTATAAAGATATAGAAAAATATTTCAAAAATCAAGACATAGTAATACATTTAGCATCTAAAGTAGGGGGAATTGGAACCTATTTATCGAAACCTTATGATGTAATGCAGTCTAATATTCAAATTGATTCAAATGTTCTTAAGTGTGTTATTGAAAATAATATAACTAAATATTTTTATGCGTCATCTGCCCATGTATATCCAAAAGAATTACAAACAATAATTAATTCACCTAACATTAAAGAATCAGATGCATATCCTGCAAACCCAGAATTAACATATGGTTGGGCAAAATTAATTGGTGAAAAAGCTGTAGAAGCTGCTACAGTTGAAAATAAAAATTTGAATGTCGCTATAGCTAGGTTTATTGGAATTTATGGTCCTAACCAAGATTATAAATTAGAAACAGGATCAGTTATTCCTGTATTCTCTCACAGAGCAATTGAATACCCAGAAATTCCTTTTAATGTTTGGGGTACTGGAAAAGAAACACGTTCATATTGTTTTATTGAGGATGCTTTAGATTGTATTGAAACAATGATTTTGGATTTAGATAATAGACAATTAGTAGGCCCATATAATGTAGGAAAAGATGAAAGAGTTTCAATAGAAGAAATTGCTAGGACTGTTATAGATATTTCTCAAAAAGAAATTATTATAGATTGGGATACCACAAAAGATACTGTAATTTGGGGACAGTTATGTGATTGTAGTTTAATATATAAAGAATTAGGATGGAAATCAAACACATCTTTAAGGGATGGATTAAAAATAGTGTATAATGATATTAAAAAAAGAATAAATGAATAATGTATTAATTACTGGTGGAGCTGGATATATAGGTTCAGTTTTAACTAAAATGTTATTAGATTGTGGGTATAAGGTTACTGTTTTAGACAATTTAGTATATAAACAAACATCTCTATTACATTTATGTAATAATAAAGATTTTACATTTATTAAGGGTGATGTTACAGATAAAATACAACTACAAGCATTAGTAGCTTCTCATGATGTAATAATTCCTTTAGCAGCTATAGTAGGTGCACCAGCTTGTGATGATAATAAAGACCTAGCAACATCAATAAATTTACACCAAATTCAAAATATAGTTGATATATTAGAACCTAATCAAAAATTAATAATGCCTAATACTAATAGTCAGTATGGGAGTTCAAAAGATATAATTACTGAAGAATCACCATTTAATCCGTTATCTCATTATGCTAAAACAAAATGTGAAGCTGAAGGTTATATTATGAGTTCTAGTAATGGGATATGTTTAAGATTAGCAACAGTATTTGGTGCTTCCCCTAGAATGCGTACAGATTTATTAGTTAATGATTTTGTATATAAAACTATGACTGATGGGTGTCTAGTACTGTTTCAATCGCATTTTAAAAGAAATTACATACACGTATATGATATAGCAAGAACATTTGTACACTGCATTGAAAATTATGATAAAATGAATAATCAGGTATATAACGTAGGATTATCAAATGCTAATTTAAATAAAAAAGAATTAGCTGAAACTATTAAAAATAATGGTTTTTCAAATTTAGTAATTATTGAAAATGAGTTTTCAACTGATAAAGATAATAGAAATTACATAGTGTCTAATGATAAACTAGAAGCTACAGGATGGAAACCAAAATATTCAATTATAGATGGTATTAATGAATTAAAACATGCTTATCAAATGGTTATAACAGATAATAATAAAAAATATACAAATTTATAATGGAAAGAAAATATTTACCAACATTAAGTGAACTTGTAGATAGATTATCAATTGCCCAATTAAAAGAAGTATTCATACCAGAACATAAAGAAGAATATGCTGAAGAAATAAGTGATATAATGCATGATATTGATTTAGAAGGTATTGATGCTGAGTTAATAAGATCAGTTGTTGTATTATCACAAATGAACCTACATATTTGGCACAATGAATCAAATTATAGAAATGGTATTAAAGATGGTAATAATCTTGAATTAACACATGGTTTAAATGGTATTAGAAACACTGCAAAGAATAAAATACAAGAAAAAGTAGGTGGTAGAAAAGATTATAAAATTGATTGTTTAGCTGCTGATTTTAAAGACTGGGAAATATCATGGAAGAAAAAATAATATGGACAAATGGTTGTTTTGATATATTACATAGAGGACATTTAGAACTTTTTAAGTATGCAAAATCTTTAGGCAGTAAATTATATGTTGGAATAGACTCAGATAACAAAGTAAGCCAAGATAAAGGACCAGATAGACCATTTTTTAATGAGGTTGATAGAATTGAAATGGTAAAATCTATAAAATATGTAGATAAAGTATTTATTTTTAATAGTACTGAAGGTCTTGAAAATTTAATAAAAAAACACCAACCTTATGTTTTAATAGTAGGTTCTGATTGGAAAAATAAAATAGTAGTAGGAGAACAATATGCTCAGCATGTTAGATTTTTTGATAGAATGGGTGAATATTCAACAACAAATGTTTTAGAATGGACAAAAAACCAAAAATAACCAAAGGTAAAATAGTTAATAAAGGTTGGGGTCATGAACTCCATATTGAAAACAATGAAGACTATTGTGGCAAATTATTAGTTTTTGATAAAGGCAAAAAGTTTTCAATGCATTATCATATTGAAAAATATGAAACTTGGTTTGTATCAAAAGGTAAACTAAAATTTACTTGGATAAATCCTGAAGATGCTTCTCTAAACTTGGATTATTTAGAAGAAGGTTGTATCGTTACCATATATCAAGGTATATCACATCAATTAGAAGCATTAGAAGATAGTATTATATTTGAGATATCAACACAGGATAAATTAGAAGACAGTTATAGAGTATGGAAGGGAGACAGCCAAAAATATTAGTTATAGGAGATAGTTGTAAAGACATTTATACTTATGGGAAATGTCCAAGACTATGCCCAGATGCACCTGTCCCTGTTTTTATTCCTAAATATACAGTAAATAAAGGAGGGATGGCTTTAAATGTTTATGATAATGTTGTAAGCTTAGGTGTGGAATGTGATTTAGTTACTAATACTAATTCTATTAAAAAGACTAGATTTGTTGATGATAAAACTAATCAAATTATTATTAGAGTTGATGAAGGTGAAGAAAATACTGAAGAAATTAATGTACAATACCTAGATTTAAATTCTTATGATGGAGTAATCATATCAGATTATGTTAAAGGATTTCTATCAGAAGATTCAATACGATATATATGTGAAAATCATAATAACGTATTAATTGACACTAAAAGATTATTAGGAGAATATTGTAGTAAAGCAAAATTTATTAAGATAAATGAAGATGAATATAATGCCTCAAAACATTTATTACCAAATTTATCTTTATATTCATCATTAATAATAACTCTTGGAAGCAAAGGGTGTAAATATTTAAATAAAATTTATCCTGTTAAAAAAGTTGAAATTAAAGATCAAACAGGAGCAGGTGATACTTTTGTTGCTGCGTTTTTAACTATGTTTATTAAAAATAAAAATATAGATAAATCTTTAAAATTTGCTAATGATTGTTCTACTTATGTAGTTCAAAAAAGAGGTGTTGTTACATTAGAAAATAAAAAATTATGAAAAAAATAGTATATATAACAGGTTGTTATGGTTTTATAGGTAGCCATATTACTAGGGAATGTTTAAAAAAAGGTTGGTATGTAATGGGTGTTGATAACCTTACATACGCTCATTCTAATGATGCCTATTTTGAATTTAGTAAACATCCTAATTTTAAATCAATCATAAAAGATATTAATGATTTAGAATTTTTATATGAATGTGATTATATTATTAATACTGCGGCTGAAACTCACGTTGGTAATAGTATAGTTAAAAGTGAAGATTTTGTACATTCTAACATCAATGGGGTACATAATTTACTTGAATTAGTTAGAAATTATAGAGCTGAAGGTAAAGGTTCACCAATATTATTACATTTTTCAACTGATGAAGTATATGGTGATATTACTAAAGGTGAACATACTGAAACTGATATTTTAAAACCATCAAATCCATACTCAGCTACAAAAGCTGCAGCAGATCAATTAATAACAGCTTGGGGTAGAACATATAAATTGCCTTATATAATAATAAGACCAACTAATAATTATGGTATTGGTCAATATGTTGAAAAATTAGTACCTAAAACTATAAAATATCTTTCTTTAGGTAAAAAAATACCTCTACATAATGATGGTACACCAATTCGTAATTGGTTACATGCAAATGACACAGCATTAGCAGTTATTAAAATCATAGAATCAGGTGTAAAAAATGAAATATATAATATTTGTGGGGGGTTTGAACAATCTAACCATGATACAGTAGAAAAAATATTATTAGAATATTTTAAACCTAACTCAGAATTAAAAGTTAAAAATCCAAATATTGACATATGGAACTATGTTGATTTAAGTTATTCTAGAGTAGGTCAAGATGTAAGATATGCCTTAAATGATGAAAAGTTAAGAAATTTAGGATGGAAACCTAAATATAATTTTGATAATGAATTACCTAAAATAGTAAAATATTATAAAAATAATTTTATATGGTAAAAAAGGACTTAATTAAGTTTGAAAAAAAGATAGGAGATGCATTTAATAGAGGTGAAATCAAAGCTCCAATTCATTTATACCATGACAATGAAGATCAAATAATTGAAATATTTAAAGATATAGATATTAAAAATGATTGGGTGTGTTGTACTTGGAGAAATCATTATCAAGGATTATTAAAAGATATACCTGAAGATGTAATGGAAGCTAATATAAGAGATGGTAAATCTATGGTAGCTAACATACCAGAATATAAATTTATATGTAGTTCAATAGTAGGTGGAATTCCTTCAATAGCAGCTGGTATAGCTTTATCAATTAAATTACAAAACAAAAACAATAAAGTTTGGTGTTGGGTAGGAGATATGAGTGCTGAAACAGGTCATTTTCATGAAGCTTATAAATATTCATTAAATCATAATTTACCTATTACTTTTATAGTAGAAGATAATAAAAAATCTGTATGTACCCCAACACCTGATATTTGGAAAAGAGATACACCCTATTATCTAGAATCTGAATATAAAGGAGGTATTTTAAAACAAAAAAACCTAATTTATTATCAATATGATAATACTAAATACCCACATGCTGGTGCAGGTGTAAGGGTACAATTTTAATTATATGAGTTATAAAGAAGAAATAATAAAAGCAATGAGTATGTTAGCTAAACATCCTAAAACATATTTTATAGGACAAGCAGTTGAATATGAAGGAACAGGATTATATGATTCATTATCTCATATACCTATATCTAAAAGATTAGAATTACCTGTTGCAGAATACTTACAATCAGGTTTAGCTAATGGAATGGCTATTGAAGGTATGATACCAATATCAACGTTTCCTAGATGGAATTTTTTATTAATGGGGACAGACCAAATAGTAAACCATTTAGATAAATTTAAAAGTATGTCTAATGGTAGTTTAACACCTAAAGTTGTTATAAGAGTAGCAGTTGGAAGTGAAAATCCTGTAGACCCTCAATGTCAACATAAAGGTAATTTTTCAGAAGCATTTAGGAATATGACTGAAAACACTGAAATTATAGAATTAATAGAACCAGAAGATATACTTCCAGCTTATACGAAGGCATTAAATAGAAAAGATGGTATTAATACTATATTAGTAGAATTTGCTGATTATTGTAAAACAAAATGAATATATTAATTACAGGAGGAAATGGTTATATAGCTAAATCATTATCAAATAGATTAAATAATACTATTTCAATAACACGAAATGATTTTGATTTAACAGATAGAAAAGCTACTGATGAATGGTTTAGAGGAAAATATTTTGATGTAATAATTCATACAGCGGCAGTAGGAGGTAGTAGGTTGAAAGAAGATAATGCTGATACTTTTTACCAAAATATTCAAATGATGATGAATTTATTTAATAATAAACATTGTTTTGGTAAACTAATTCATTTTGGCTCAGGTGCTGAATTAGGAATGCCAAATGATCCTTATGGTTTAAGTAAAAAAGTTATTAGTAATATAATTGATATTGAACCTTTTTTCTATAATATAAGAATATATAGTGTGTTTGATGAAAATGAATTAGATACAAGATTTATTAAAAGTAATATAAAACGTTATATTAATAAAGAAAATATTTGTCTATACCAAGATAAATTAATGGATTTCTTTTATATGAAAGACTTAGTTAAGTTAATAGAATACTATATTGATAATAATGATATGAGAAAAAATATAGATTGTTCTTATTATAAAAAATATTCTTTATTAGATATAGCCCATATAATTAATAATTTATCTGACTATAAAGTAGATATTACATCTAAACCAGTTGAATTTAAAGTTAAAGATTATATAGGTGGTTTTTGTCTTCCTGATTTAAAATGGGTAGGCTTAGAGCAGGGAATTAAAGAAACTTATAAAAAATTATTAGATGGAACAAATTAGTTTTGTAATTAATACAGCAGTAAATGAACTAAATCATATTAGTTTATTACTAAAATCACTAAAATTAAATTTAGATGGGGATAAACATGAAATATTGGTTTTTATAGATAATGATAATCAAGGTACATATGAATATATTAAATCAATTAAGGATCAATATTATGATTTAAAAATAATAACCCATAAATTACCACCTTGTATAGGTTATTCTAGAAATAACAATTTACTTGTTGAATTAGCTAAACATGATATAGTAAGTTACTTACAAAGTGATATGGTAATATCACCTCATTATGATACCGATATTTTATCAAAATTAAAACCTAATATGATATTAAGTGCTACTAGGGTTGAACCACCATTACATGGAGATTCTATTGAAAAAATAACTAAAGATTTTGGAACAGATCCTTTAGAATTTGATTTAGATAAATGGAATAAGTATTCATTAACTATCAAACAACCAAGGGCATTAGAATATTTCTTTGCACCTATTACTTTTTATAAAAATGTTTGGTTAGACATAGGGGGGTATGATACATTATATAGAAGATCAAGAGAAGATTCTGATTTAGTTCAAAGATGTCTACATAAAGAAATTGAACTAAGGCAAACATTTGCAGCTGTAGTTTATCATTTTACTTGCACATCATCTAGAGGTAAAAATTGGTTTAAAAAAGATAATACTGAAGCTCAAAATAGAGTTAAATTACAAGAACAAGCAGACCAAATTGAATTAAGACGTTTTATAAGAAAATGGGGTGGATTTAATCATGGTACAGAAAAATTAATAAAATATGATATAGATTTAGAAATAAAAAATAGTTCTAAATTACCCCCTCATATTATTAATAATATTGAACCTTTATTCTCTAGAGTTTGGATTGATGATGAAAATATAAATAAAATAGTAAATGATAATATATCTAAAGAACATGAACCCGCTAATAAATTACTTAATTTTACAGACAAGCAATGGGGAAAAACATCAAAATATCATAATTTAAATGATTACAGTCAAATATTTTTATTTCAAAAACATAATCATATACCTACTTATGATGTAAAACTAGTAATAGATGGTAACACATTAGACAATTCAGATTTTGAGGTCATTAATCAAATTCATAAAATAATAGAAAATTATGATGAGGGGAATTATGAATATGGTAATGTAAAATTATATATTAATAAAAAAAATAAAATAGATAATACAATATGTGTTAATCCTAACTTTGATATGAATTTACTTAATATTTCTTAATATTTATAACCATGGAAAAATATTCAAAAACCAAAAGAATAATTACCCCCATTGAAATTATTTATAGAAGTGGAAAAGATATAATGAAATTATCTAATAGTACACATTTTCAAAGTGTTATTATGGAAGATGCTTTTAAGAGTATTAAAGAAGCTATAGATAAAAAATGGAAAAAAGTTGAATTATTTAACATCACTAATTTATCAGTAATTGTTGAAATTTCATCATCTGCTTTTCCTACAGCACTTAAAAAAATAAGCAATTATTATGAGAAATATGAAGAATATGAAAAATGTGCTGAAATTAAACAATTACTAAATAAATTAAAACTATGAAAAATATATATATAATAATATTAGTCTTATTTGGACTACAAACCCAATCACAAACTTTTGTAAGTACATTACCAGAAAATAAAAATGTAATACTTGAAGAATTTACAGGTATTTATTGTCAATTTTGCCCTGATGGACATTTAATAGCACAAAATTTACATAATGCTAACC
>Ga0181377_1000387_pt1 | contig 16648 bp, 34 predicted proteins | sample LowvirmetaG_9_FD_130160 | JGI IMG/M metagenome (GOLD analysis project Ga0181377, IMG submission 130160) | Marine viral communities from the Subarctic Pacific Ocean - Lowphox_13 viral metaG | ecosystem: Environmental > Aquatic > Marine > Oceanic | place: Subarctic Pacific Ocean | collected...
TCTAACTAGTCCTAGTAATACTATATCTGTTGGTTTCGCCGGCGATTTACAAAGAATAGCTGTTGCTGGTGATAAGATTATAGGATTGAATAATATCGGCACATCGGTCAAGTTTGAGATTATCGGAACCGATGGAACCGGATCATATACATTTAATGTTACTGCCGGGCCCTATGTTGATCTCTCCGGTGGTTCTTTCTAGGGAATATAATTTATGAGTAAGACTAAGAAACCTCGCAACAAGAAAATGTCTCAAGAGAAGAGAGAAAGGTTGCAGTCTACTAGTTCAGAAAATAAGCAGTATAACATGACGGGGTCGCAAGGCCCCAGTCTTAAACTAAATAATACAAACCGTGCCGCATCTAAGATGATACGTGGTGCATCAAGAGGAAGTTGAAGTGAAGACGTTAAAAGATTTGCGTGAAAATCGTGATCTATTTGAGAAAGTAGATAAAGACAACGACTATCGTAGAGTTTATAAAGCAGTAAAACAGACTCCTAAGCACCGAAGAGACAAAGTTGCCATGGCATCTCAACCTGCCAAGACAGACGCGAAAGCAGTTGCTCGCCGCAAAGCGATTGAGAAGCACCAAGAACGTATGAGAGCAAAGAAGGACAACTATTGGGATGAGTCCCTAGACGAAGACACATCTGGAATGACTTCTGCTCAAAAGAAGAAGTTTGATGTACTTTATAAGAAGATGGACGGTGGTAAAGAACACAGAGCAATCCGACAGAAGATTCACAACCCAATCAAAGCAGACGATGCATTCCACGCACTAGTCAAGAAGATGGCGATGGAAGGGGTTGATGAAGCCCGACAGATGAAAGACCCTAAGAAAGACTCTATGGTTCAGAAGGGTGGTAAAACTATTGTCATTGACAAGTCTAAAGAAAAAGAATACCTGAAGAAAGGTTGGTCTTTGGCCGAGTCAGTTGAACTTGAAGAAGGAAAGATGAAAGAGTTTCATGACTATATCGACCAAGGTAAATCTGCACAGTGGATTGCTAAGAAGATGGGTCTGGACATGAAGACTGTAAAAGAATTGATGGCAGACATGAAAGAGTCTGTTGAACTTGACGAAGCATACCAGCAGTTCTTGGATAAGACTCCTAACTGGGGTGAAGACAAAGCAATCTCTTATGGACGCAAGAAAGGTTACAAAGAGATTGGAGTATGTGGTCACGGTAAGATAGATGGTATTGTATTGTTCGGTATGGATTCCGGTGACAAAGCATATGTCGGTAAGGAAGCAAAAGTCAAGACTGGTCAAACAGTATTCCGTTATGCTACTAAACGTACTGTCGCAGGCGATATATTCCCTCTAGTTAAGATTGATGTTAAGAGAGGTATTCTATATAACCTGTCTCAGAAATCTAGTGAAGGGGAGATTGAACACGCAGAGTTTGAGACCAAGGGAGTCAAGTTACGTTATCTTCGTCTTCTCGCTAGTGCTAACCTCCGTGACATTACTGGGTTCGATCCTGGCTTTGGTTCAATGAAAGAGTCTACTGCACCCAAAACTCTTAGCGATATTAGGGCAGAAAGATAATAATGAAAAAATTCAAGCAGTATATAGATGAAGGTTGTTGCGAGTCATGTGCGTCTCTTGACGAGGAACTCGAAATAACTGAAGCAGAACATCAGGGTAAGACTGTTACTCTGAATAAACCTGTACGTGGTGGTTCTAAGAAGTTCTACGTATATACCAAGAACGAGTCAGGTAATGTTGTCAAGGTTTCCTTCGGGGATCCAAACATGACAATTAAGAAGGACAACCCTGCTCGTAGAAAAAGTTTCAGGGCGAGGCACAATTGTGCAGACCCTGGCCCGAAGTGGAAGGCACGTTATTGGTCGTGCCGCGCATGGTAATTAATTTGTATAAATAAGCAACGTAACTTTAACTAATAAGTCAACACACATATAATAACTATATTACATATGACTTATATTATAAACATTTAATGGGCTGATCGAAATGGCAGATAATACCACATTAATAGACCATGTGCAACGTGAAGAACAACGACTCGCAAGAATCGAAGATAAGATCGATAAACTTTCCGATGCAATGATTGACCTTGCGAGAGCAGAAGAAAAACTTATAAACATAGAGAAAGCAAACTCTCAACATTTCGAGAGGATGAACCGTTTCTCCATGCGAATGGATGATATGGAAGATTCTCTTCAAGAACAAGGTAAAACAGTTAAGGTGATGCAATATATTATTACATTATCCGCAACCGTCTTTGCTGGTGTAGTCGTCAAAATTTTCTTTGACGCATAAATTATTTAACGGAGACTGATAATGTCAAATATCAATAAAATTATGGAGGCGTATTTGGGAATGGTCTCCGAAGCGAAAATTCGTGATAAGAAAGGTTATCGCGGAAAAGATGGTAAGACCTATTCCATCGTAATGAACAAAGATAAAGGTAAGTTGTCCTTCAAGATAACTAACGAGTTTGGTGATTTTAAAACGATCGATGCTAAACAAGTAGGAAAGATGTTCGAAGAAGCAGACCTTGAAGAAGCATGTGGGTACAAGAAGGCCAAAGAGGGTCTAGACCCAGTTAACGATGCTGAGAACGATAAGAAGTTCAAAGATCGTAAAGACAAGGACATCGATAATGACGGTGACGTTGACTCTTCAGACGAGTTCCTTCATAAGAAGCGTAAAGCAACAGATGACGCTATTGACGGTGGTAAGAAACCTGCTGTTAAGGAAGAAAAAGAAGAAGAGGACGATGAAGAAGAGTCCGAAAAGAAACCTTTCCCACCTAAGAAAAAGAAGAAGGACGATGCAGAGTCTGGTGAAGAACCAGAAGCTGATGGAGATTCTGAAATTAAAAAGAATCCTAAGACTGCTGATAAGAAAGCGGAGATCTCTAAGATCGAAAGTGTAGATACTCGTTCTGCGTTTGAAAAAATGTGGTCTGAGATTACTGAAGCAATCGACCCTAAGAAGGGTGCAACTGCTCCAGAGAAGTACGATGACCATTCTTCAGAACATGATAAAGAAGTCATCAAGAAGCACAAGAAGTCGGATAAGAAGATCGAAGACCAAGAAGAAGAAGGTCACGATGTTACTTTTAAAGCTGGCGGTAAAGATATGAAACAATCCCCTGCTCGAAGTGGCGCTGACAATCTAAAAAATGGTGATAAGACTCCACCAAAAAAATAAATGATTGAGGATTGAATTATGATGTCTACTATCTTTCACTACGTAATGAATCTGTTTCGACAAGACCCTCCAGACCAAGTGGTTGGGTCTCGGTCGGCAGAGCCACTCCAGATGATAGAAGATATGACTAAACGCGAACTAGATGATCTGGGCGCAGCGAACGGTGTACGATTAGATCGCAGACGCAAGAAGCAAGTTCTGGTAGCGAAACTAAAGGAAGCTGGAATCCACCACGGATAACCCATGCCCTTTAAATATTATGTCTTGACGAGTGGGTCTATTAATGCTCTCGCTCGACAATTTGAAATTCTAAAATCTTCTGAAACCGTAGTCGTAATCAATACCTTGGATAAGAGGTACTCTGATGAGGCTGCGGGATTTTGCACGTCTAACGATATCGAATATCACATCACTGAATCTGATGGTACTCCTGCTACAGGTAAGAACTCTGTATTGAAACTCTTTTTAGAGAGCGACAATGAGTATATGGTACATGTTGACGGAGATGACATGATCACCCCCTATGGTAGAAACCTCTACCGAACTGTTGCCTATCAAGAGACTCCTCCGGACGTTATATGTCTGTACAACCAGATATGTTTCCGAAATTATCAAGATGGTCTCCTAGACTTGTTTAGAAAACAGGTAGATTCTAACACTGTCGCTAAGAAACATATGTTTATTCCTCCGAGTTATAGGCCCGCATTCTTCCATGCTATAGACACTCTGAGTGTGCGTAAGTATACACCTAGGGTAAGTGAGAGTGAGGTTGACCGTTTGGTCAGCGACTGTGACTGGTTGACACGAGAGGATGCTCAGAGATGGGTCGAGAACAAGATTTATCTTCAGGACTTTGCGATACGACACAGTGACAGACGCAACACTCTAAATCGATTAGTCTTTTTCTCTCGTAAAGCTGCGTCTATGATGAAGTATAACTCAAACCTTGTTGTTGGGGAAGATGTCGTACAGTGTCATCTATTGAAAAAACTTGCCTATGAAGGTGAGCTAGATATGCAGATACGCAATGAATCACCTAAGTACACTTACCTATACGTTTCGAATGATTATAGTATCACTCGAAAAGAAGTACCGGATTGGGAATGGATGGAACCTCTTATTAAAGAACTAAATAAGATGGAACCTGAACTACCGGAGTTTAGATTAAGTGAGTTTAAAGACCCATACTATGAAGTTAAACAAAAATAACCTTGTTGTCTACGCTGCAAAGAACTACTACAACCCTACGCATATTGATGGTGAAGAGTTCTTCGATGATCTCAAACGATTCAAGTACGTGAAGAGACTAATCAATCGGTACCACCAGAGTGGTGACCTTGCAGAAAGACTAATTCTAAACCACCTTATTGTCATCTTCAATGTGTTCGGGAATGAGGCAGGAGTGGAGATGTTAGCGTTAAAGGTGCCACTAGAACAGTGGCCAACAATCAAACCATTCCTTGTTTTTCTTCAAGCGATAAAAAATGATGACATTACAGGTATCGAAATGGATAAATACGTAGTAGAGAAATTGAGAGAAATAAGATGGGCATCCTAAAGTCAGCCGCAGACGTGGTATACACAATTAGATTTTTAAAACTACTCGTTACTAAGTTCGAGGATACAGGTGCGTATAAAGCTGGTATCATTGATAAGGACGGTAAAAAAAATCCAGACTTCTCTATGGATAAGATGGATGACCGTGAAGCATACCGCGACCACTACACATCGTTTCATCGTCTAGTATTTAACCTCAAGAAGATTATGGCCAAGGCACCTGGCGGTTCTTCGGTACTTGCACGATATGGTGCAGCACTTGCGTTGATTAAGGAACATGGGGATCTGTCAGATTCAAATCTACAGAAGATTCATGAATCATCAGGTGTTGATGTCATGGACATTCTAATGGAAAGTTCTCAGTGGTATATATTGGAGAATGGTTGTGTTGGTCAGGGAGTTTATCGTATGCGTAATGACTCCATGACAGCGCCTGCGGACGAACTAGTACGTAAGGGTGACCAAATCCGTATCGCCGAGGACAACCTGTGTTACGATGTTCTAGGCATCTCAATTTTCGAAGGAACTCACTTACGAACAGGTAGACGCATTCTGTTCTCTGCCAATGAGATAATGAAATGAAAACATACGAAGAATTCATGAAACAGTTTGACGAAGAGATCACCAACACTACCAAAGGTGTAGTGGGTACGGGTGATGACTCTGACACTGTCATATTACGTAAAAAGCATGACCGCAAGAAGAAGCGTAAGGATGCTGTAGCTTTACTACGAAGAGTCTTCCCAGATAAAGTTTAAAAAAAGTTCAATTAAGCCCTTTACAACGTAGTTTAAATACTATATAATTCTACAACTGAATTAAGGATTATATTATGAGACTACTGCGACACGCCGACTACATGATAGTCATTCTCGAAAAGATGAATGATGTCGAAGAAGTTATCGAAGAACTACTTCCACACCAATTCTGTGAGAGCAATGTAATCTATGTTGCTATGCAAGGTTACTCCGTCTTTGACAGAATCTCCAAAGAAAGATTCCTAGTAAAAAATCCAGAGAACCCATTCGATAATCATCTGATGTGGGAAGGCCTCTTTGACTCCGCAGAACAGGAAGAGTACATAAAGAAATGTTGTGAGAAGTTCTGGAACACTGGCAAACAGATGCTCATTGAAGACTATGAGTACGAAGAAGATGAACCATTCTACGACTACAGCAAATAGGGTATTATGTCCGGAGTACTGCACAATTTAAAAAGTAATGAATCTCTGTATAATGTAGTTTCTGGTATTGACAGAAACCTGTTTAGAGAGTATAATGTACCGTATTGCACACACCAAAGCAATGAAGTATTTTTTGTAGTAATAGCTGATGAAGCGCACATACCTACTGATATACGTAAAGCATGGTCTGGTGCACAATCTCATTGTCTAGATAATGGAGTTGACTTAAGCTTTATCATCATGAATGACTATGAATATAACAACTGGGTGAAGATGGAAGTGCCCTATATAAAAGATGTCGGTACCACTACGACACCTAAATTACTTGAAAGCGGTTACTTCTCTATAAACGGTAAGTGATCCAAACTTTGGAAATATAATGACAGTTGACGTGAAATATGATAGAGACGATCTGCTTACCGATTATGCGGTAGGTATGTTGAAAGACTTCTATATGATCGAGGGTGAAGATTCACCGCAAGACGCCTATGCAAGAGCCGCGACTGCATGGTCAATATATAAGGGACAAATGGATGAAGTCCTAGCACGAAGATTGTACGAATATGTTTCTAAGAAGTGGTTTATGTTTGCTTCACCCGTCCTCTCAAACGCACCAGATGGCGACAAGAAGTCGAAGGGACTTCCTATCTCATGTTTCCTTACCTATGTACCGGATACCCTAGAGGGACTCATTGAGCACTCTTCTGAGTTGCGTTGGTTGTCTGTAATGGGTGGTGGTGTTGGTGGTCACTGGAGTGATGTGCGCACGGTGTCTGATATAGCCCCGGGCCCGATTCCTTTCATGCACACCGTAGATGCGGACATGATTGCGTATCGACAGGGTAAGACTCGTAAAGGTTCTTATGCAGCATACCTAGACGTAGGCCATCCAGACATTATAGAATTCCTAAATATCCGTATACCGACAGGTGATGTTCAACGGAAAGCTCTGAACATTCACAATGCTATAAATATCACAGATGAGTTTATGGCTGCGGTCTTAAACAATACAAATTTCGACTTGCGTGATCCTAAAGACGGTGCAGTTAAAGACACCGTTGATGCACGTAAGTTATGGGAACGAATCCTTGAGGTTCGGTTCCGTACGGGAGAACCGTACTTAAACTTTATTGATACCGCGAATCGTGGTTTACCTATGTCTTTAAAAGAGAAAGGTCTAAAGATTCACGGATCAAACTTATGCAATGAAATTCACTTACCGACAGGGCCAGATAGAACTGCGGTATGTTGTCTGTCTTCACTCAATCTAGAATACTATGACGAGTGGAAAGATACCAACATTATACGAGACATCGTCCGTATGTTGGATAACGTTCTTGAGTACTTTATCGAGAACGCACCGGACAACATCTCCAGAGCAAGATACTCTGCGGAACGTGAAAGATCAATTGGTTTGGGTGCAATGGGATTCCATTCACTCTTACAAAAGCACTCTGTCGCTTGGGAATCAGATAAAGCCCGAGAGATAAATAAGGTTGTCTTTGAGAACATCCAAAGACAAGCTGTAGAAGAGTCACGGCTCCTTGCGAAAGAGCGAGGTGAATACTCAGACGGTTTCGGTTCAGGAATGCGTAATTCGCATTTAATAGCAATAGCACCAAACGCATCGTCAGGAGTCATTTTATCTACATCACCATCGATCGAACCACTGAAGGCATGTGCTTATACGCATAGAACTCGTGCTGGTTCGTTCCTAGTGAAGAACGTTTATCTGACCCAACTTCTAAAAGAGAAGGGTCAGGATAACGAATCTACGTGGACTAGTATTATCACCAAGAAAGGGTCGGTGCAACACCTACCTTTCCTTAACGAAGGTGAGAAGGCAATATACAAGACCGCGCAAGAACTAGACCAGAATTGGGTGGTGACACACGCGGCTGATCGACAACCATTTATTTGTCAGGGTCAGTCAGTCAATCTGTTTTTCCCATCGGGCACACCTAAGCGATACGTCAATAAGGTGCACTTTAGCGCGTGGAAGAAAGGGTTGAAGGGTCTATACTATTTACGCACCGAGGCGAGTTCTCGTGCGGAGACGGTATCAGACAAAGTCGAACGAGTTGCCTTGCAAGAAGACAACCGGACGATAATCTATGGTAAATCTAACTGTCCGTGGTGTATCAAGGCAATCGAAGAACTAAAGTTACAGGGAGTCCCCTTTGACTATATCGATCTTGAGGTCATTAAGAAGACTGCCGCAGAAGTTACTGGACGCAAAGACGTAAAGACAGTACCGCAGATTTACATAGAGGGAAGATATATTGGTGGTTATGAAGACCTTATGCTTCAATTGAAGACTGACATCAGTCTTGGTTCTGTTACTGGTGGAGACGATGAGTGTCGAGCTTGCGAAGGTTAGTAGTATTCGGTGACAGTTTTGTCGAAGGATACTATAATTCTAAGGAAGAGGGCCGCGGTCTTATCAGGAACAACTTTGTTCATCATTTAGGTGAACTACTTGGAGTAGAGGTACTATCGCACGGAAAAAATGGTAGTTCTAATCTGGCTATATCTAATCAGGTTATGACTCACATTAGGAATACCGATAAGGAGACATTACAGAATGATGCTTTCTTAGTGGTGTTCAGCGAATGGAATAGACTAACTATTCGTTCTATGTTGCATGATAGCGAACACCCCAATGTTCTGGAAGGACGTACTCCAGATCACATCCACCGTAGTAATAACATACTATGGGGGGATGCAAAATACGGATATAAGTCTTATCTGGATGAGGCGATACAGAGAGCAGAGACTGAAAACTCTTATCTAGCAGTATCACATATTTGTCAGAAGATGAATATACCTTATCGAATGATCAATAGTTTCTGTTACCAGAGCTATCTGGACACGGTTACGATCTGGGAGAATGGTCAAAGATTGGGTCGAAAAGACTGGTCAATGATTTCTCCACAGGGAGATCCTAATTGGATAGAGACCGATTCTCTATACAACACATTACATGATATATGCGCAGAGAGATGGGTAAAAACAGGTGACAAACCTCCTATGGTTGATTACCTGAAACATACCAAAGTAACCTCTGACAAGAAGAACTTTATGGGGTGTATGCACCCTAACGAGAAAGGACATCGCTTAATTGCTGAGACACTTTCCCCGTATATAACACAAATTCTAAAGGATTAATATGTCATTAACATCATTCAGCAAAACATACAAACCTTTCATGTATCCTTGGGCGGTTGAACTAACTAAGAAACATGAAGAGATTCACTGGGTAGAAGACGAAGCAGAATTGAGCGAAGATGTTCAAGATTGGAAGACTAAATTAACTGATGAGGAGAAAGTCTTTATCACTCACGTACTGAGATTGTTCACACAGTCAGATGTACAGGTAGGTGAGAACTACCACGAACTTCTCATACCGAAGTTCAAGAACAACGAAGTCCGTAACATGTTGGCCTCGTTTGCAAACCGAGAAGGGGTACACCAACGTGCGTACGCTCTTCTAAACGATACTCTGGGTCTACCGGACGAAGACTACCATGCGTTCTTAGAGTACTCTGAGATGGCCGATAAGATTGACTTTATGAAGGACGGAGACAGCAATACCCAAACTGGTCTAGCGTTATCACTCGCACAGTCTGTATTCAACGAAGGTATGTCAGTATTCGCATCATTCGTCATGCTACTGAACTTCCAACGTTTTGGAAAGATGAAGGGTATGGCAACAATCGTAGAGTGGTCAATCCGAGACGAGACTATTCACGTGCAAGGTAACGCCAAGTTGTTCCGTGAGTTCTGTGAAGAGCATCCACGTATTGTTAACGATGAACTAAAGTCTAAGATCTACCAGATGGCAGAGAACGCCGTCAAACTAGAAGACAAGTTCATTCAACTTGCGTTTAAAGGTAACAGTGTACAGGGCCTGACCAAAAAAGAAGTTCGCGACTACATTCGTCACATTGCAGATCGCCGTCTACTTCAGTTGGGTATGAAACCACTGTTCAAACAAAAAAATAACCCATTACCGTGGTTAGACTGGGTACTGAATGGAGCATCACACGACAACTTCTTTGAGAAACGTGTGACCGAGTATTCCGTAAATGGTATGGAAGGCGAAGACTTCGGGTGGGAAGAGTTGGAGTTAGAGGTAGCCTAGATGGAAAACGAATATACGATTGAATGTCCTATATGCGATATCCAAACAATCGTTCGAGTACCATATGACGATGACATCCCCCGTCATTGTCCTATGTGCGGTTCTGACGTAGACGCAGAGTCGACCTACGAAGAAGAGTGATTTACCTTCCATATAAGTAGGTGTATGGAATGGACATTTGAAAACACACCCTTTGACCCTGATGAGTCTTTTCTCGAAGACTATCAGGGTTTCGTTTACATAGTTACTGAGCTCGACACGGGCAAGAAGTATATCGGTAAGAAATTCTTTTGGAAACCAAAAACACTGCCAGTGACGAAGACACGAAAGCGTAAGGTAAAAACACGAGTAGTGTCTGACTGGAAGAAGTACTACGGGTCAAGTCAGGAAGTCAAAACCCTAGTTGAAGAGAAAGGTGCAGAGAATTTCAAGAGAGAAGTTTTGAAACTCTGCCGCACCAAAGGGGAGTGTTCATACTACGAAGCAAAATTGCAGTTCGAGTATGACGTACTACTTCGCGAAGAATTCTACAACGCATTCATCGGTTGCAAAATCCACGCGAAGCATTTACCCAAAGATTAGATGCGGTCGAAACCGCACATTGCAACTTTGTAAGTATTATCACCCATGATCATCTGATCACCCATCGAAGTAGAACGCAAACCGTATGTCACGCCATCGATCATTGGGATGTCTGTCAACACAGTCACGTCTTCTGAGAAGTCAGGATTAGGTTCGAAGTCATTACGACTCCACGAACCAGCAAGGTTCTGAGTACGGTGATATGCATATTCGAGAGCCTCATCACCAGTACGATTACCGACTGAAACTACTGCGACAGTACAGGGAGATTTTTCGAACGCTCTATGGATAACTGTTACTTTCATTTAACACCTCCTAACTCAGCAATACGATTGGAAATTCTATTGTACTCACTATTGTAGTACGTCTCATTGTAACACTCTTGTGCTTCAATTAGCATTACAAGGTCATTCATTAGATCAGCAATTTCGTGATTCATTATACCGCCTCCTTATAGTCAACCCAAGTCTCACTCATGAACGAGCGACCCATACTCATCCTCCACGCCAATGCCGCAGTCATAGTATCAAAGGTCATATCGTTAACTCTTTGGTCATTGATCATGTTTCGAACGTAGTAGACATATTTCATAATTTTCTCTCTCAACTCAATTTGTACAGCTATTATCTCATACTTCTTTTGAAAACGCAAGGGCATATTAAGAACTATTTGGCATATATGTGAGGATTAGTATGCCAAATAGGTATAAGAAAGATGATAATAATGCTATAAAGGTGTTGACTTTCGTTTCACAAACAAGTATAATAGCTGTACAAATTGAGTTGAGAGAGAAAATTATGAAATTGATGTTAGGTTTGTTGGGTGGTTTCTTCGTGATGGGTTCTGTAGGTTCTTTGGAAACCAACGTTATGACGGTCACCGAGACACTTATCTATAGCGTATCTGGTTTTGCCCTATGTGGTTACTCTTTATCTGACTTGGAGATTGTATAATGAAGATTGTTGTTCAAACACAGTGTAGTGAGAACTATGGCGCACACGATTGGGACGGTACGGGGGAATGCCCTCAACATTGGAAGATGAAGGGTGGTAACACCTACTTCATCGACTGCACTCTTTCAGAGGCACAAGATGATGCCTACTGGAGTGAGTTGTCCACACTCATCAACCAAAGCAATGAGTACTTTGGTGAGTACATCATCAGCCAAGACCTCATCGATGCAATCGACTTCGATGCCTCAAATCACCACGAACATTGGGAGACTCCAATCTATATGGAGAGAACCCCCGTAGGTGAGTGGGTTGCACAGTCCGTGATGACATATTCCGAGTACATGCCAGCATATGGCATCCTCAAACGAAAGGTGTCTTCTTGGACACAACACCTTGACGGTGAACAGTCAAACTATTCAACTCAGGTAGAGACCTGTGAGGGTGACTGGATGGACTATCAAGAATCACTAAAATATTACTCTAAAATAAAGGAAGCAGCATAATGAATTATATGGCATATTGCGATTACATCGCACACACAGTTTTGAGACCAGCAATGATCTCTGATGGCGGTGTTATCCAAGAAGTAGGTCACGTGAAGATGGATTTGGATCCCGTAGAGGGTTATATGACATCTACCGCCAAGCGAATTGAAGTGGTAGATATGAACGGTAAGAAATACCGTGTTACCGTTGAGGAAATTTAATTAGCGAAAGCCCTTGACTTTTGTTTTGATTACATGTATAATGGGTACATAAATTAATGAAGAGAGAGATTTGATTATGACTACTAACTACTTCGGTCTGAGAAAAAACCCTGAGTTCACCAACTTCCGCAACTACGTTCTGTCGTTCTATGCTTATGACGGTCTTTACCCTATAGAGGGACTGTGTGTTGAAGTTGTCGAACGTGCCATTGTCAAGTACATCGAAATCTGTTCTAGTACTACCCATCACGAAACTTGGGGTCACGGTGACTCTCTTGACCGTGAACGTGTCCGTGATCTGATTATCGATCACAGTTCTTCTAAATTGAAAGTAAAGGAGTCCGTGTAATGAAAGCAATTACTTATATTTCTGATCCAAGTCATTCGTACCTGAAGATTGATGTACGCACTGTAGAGAACCTAGGGTTCATGAACAAAATCTCTGAGTACTCTTTCTTCAACAATCAGTACGTATGGCTGGAGTGCGATTGTGATGCACAGTTATACTTTGATGCACTAGACGAACGTGGTCTGGCAGAACCGACTATCTACATGGAAACTCTTAATGAACAGGCACCGTTTAGATTGTATCCACGGTTCTCTGCGAAGGCTGCTTAAAATTATTTGACTTATTTTCATAATAAGTATTGACAAGTAATGAAAACAAGTGTATAATAGCGGTATAAATTAATCAAAAGAGAAACTATATTATGTCTATGAATGATGTTCTTCAAATTGAAACTTCCGCGACTGTTGGTAAATGCCCTTGGGGTATTGGTACCGAGGTCTCCAATGATCTAACTCCTATCCAGATGATGCAGAAAGCTGGTGTCGATTGGTCGGTTGAGAAGATCCCTACTTATGCTCGACACAACAATGTTGAAGTACCTACAGGTATGGAAGCACTTGTGCGGTCTACTGACAGCAAGATCCTCACTCAGGTGGGTGGTAACTGGAATCCAGTTCAGAACGAACAGGCATTCGAATTCTTCAATGACTACTGTTCTGCTGGTGACATGGAGATGAACTCCGCTGGTTCACTCAAAGACGGTAAGATGGTCTACGCAATGGCGAAGGTCAAAGAGTCGTTCGATATCCTTGGTGGTGATCAGGTTGATTCATATCTTCTATTCTCTAACCCACATGAGTATGGCAAGTCAGTCGATGTTCGATTCACTCCGGTTCGTGTAACTTGCATGAACACTCTGTCCCTAGCTCTAAAGGGTACTTCGGTCAACTCCACTAAGATCAACCACCGTAAGGCATTCGATGCTGAACAGGTTAAGATTACTATGGGTCTTGCCCACGAGAAGTTCGACCAGTACAAAGAGATGGCACAGTTGTTGTCAAAACGACAGTTCACTGCTGACACTCTGATTCAGTACTACAACTCTCTGTTCCCATCACAGGCTCCGAAGGAAGAAGTTAGACATTACAATGACCTCGCACCTAATGCCAAGAAGGCCTATGAGTTGTTAGAGACTCAACCAGGCGCTGAGTACGGTCGTGGAACATGGTGGCAGGCGTTTAACTCAGTTACGTATCTAACTGACCACCGATTAGGTCGTACCGCTGACAGTCGAATGACTTCTGCATGGTACGGTGCAAACCAAGTCAAGAAGAAGCGTGCAGCTGAACTTGCTGTTGAAATGGCGGTGGCATAATGTATACGTATAAAAATGACACTGAATATAAAAATCGGTACGGGGACAAATTTGAGTTTGTCTCCACCGACTCTCCCTCTAGGTTTATTCTGGAAGGTGACTTGTCTTATTTTCGGTATGGGGGTAAGCAGTATCAAGACAAAATGGATTTACTAGATTTAGGTTTCGTAGACCCTAGTGGCGGCCCTTTCGTAGATCTAGACACCTTGATAAACAATAAAAAAGTAACTAAAATTTCTGTATACTCAGAAGTAATTATGTTGGAGACAGAATAGTGGAAGTTGAAATAACAGATGAATCGATTGAACGTATTATGGTAGCCGAAATCACTCAGAGTCTGGAGTGGGCTCGTACAGACTTGGCTATGTATGATTCAAAAGAAAATGCGGTAGGGGAAATCGTAGACCTAGACAGACAGGAACTGCGCAAGGATATTGAAGCTTACGAGAGAATTCTGAATTACTGGACGGTACAATCATAATGAAAAATCGATTCGACCTAGAACAAGAAATAATGGACTGTTGGAAAGTTACCGATGACATCAATATGGTGACCAGACACTTCATCGATAGTCCACAATGGGAAGGTATGAGTGGTGAACTGGCCGATGCCTTGATGAACAAGTACTTTGCGATTGCGCAACTTTATGAACTCAAGTTTATGAATCTATTCGAGACCTTTGGTGAATGCATACCGGAATTGAAAGACAGTATCGAAAAGAATGTTGTTGATCAACCCCAAGCAGAAAGACGTTTAAATGATGTCACCCCTTCCGAATGGAATAGTTTAAGATAAATCTCTCCTTAGACCCCCCTTGTTTATAAATAGTTTATAGACAGGGGGAGAGTCTAATGAAAACCTTTCACACAGTAGTCAGAACTGCATTGCTGTGCTCTTTACTTTGGATTGGCTGCACAGCACTTTTAATTGATGAATATATAAAGGTAGTACAAGCAAAAGAGTTCGAGATTGTAATGTTGAAATCTCAACTCAGTACCAGTAAAAAATTAAATATTTTATATGATGACACACTAAAAATGTTTATTTGGAAATGCGTTGATAAATTCGAGATGCGCATAGAAAATAAATCTTATATGTGTCACAAAGTTGATAAGGTGTAATAATGATAACATTTCGTAAGGAAGTCTTTGAAGTCTTCGAAGAGTATAAGGAAGCAGCAACTCGCGAAGACCGATTAGATGTTTTGAAAAAGTATGATGATAATTGGGCGTTCAAGGATATCCTTCGGGGTTCCTTCGATGAGTCTCTGGAATTCAATCTTCCAGCTGGACGCCCACCTTTCACTCCGAACAAACCGGAGTCGGCCCCTTCTACCCTAATCAAACAACACAAACAGTTTGGTAAGTTTATCAAGGGTGGGCAAGGTGACCAAACCCCAGCGTTTAAACGCGAGAATCAATTCGTCCAGCTTCTAGAATCCGTTCATCCGGAGGATGCTGAGTACGTTCTGAAAATGGTGGCAAAGAAACCACCATGTCGTTACATAACCAAAAAACTAGTACAGGAGGCATTTCCAAATTTGATACGCGAGTAATCTTTTTCGACACTAACTAACTTCTAAGGAGAATCCTATGTCGAGTCAAGAACAGCAGTTGAACCAAAATATTACCGAACTACAACAGTTCGTGCATGATAACAGGCGGCAAGCAATATATTCCCAAGGTAATCGAAATTATCGACTGGAAACCATTGCACAGTATTATAATATACTGAATTCGTCTTCTCAACAACTTTCTCGATAAGGGGGTGATTATCTCTTCAGAAGCGTATGTGAGACTTCTGTCGTAGTGATTGAAAATAATTTGGAATGGACTTATAATGCCACAGTATGATTTTAAAAACAAAGAAACCGGAGAGGTCAAGGAATTGTCTCTCCGGATTTCCGAATACGATCAATGGATTATCGATAACCCAGAGTGGGTACGGTACTTCCCTGCATCTTCTGCACCTAAAATAGTATCTGGTGTTAAGTCAACAATGAGGCTTGCCGGTAGCGGTTGGAACGAGCACCTAACGAACATCAAGAAAGGTTCTGGAAAAAATAATACTATAAAGGTTTAGATATGAAATTTTTTAATTGGCTTAGACTTGGGCCGACCAATGGCAGAAAAGTAGAAGACGGAACTCCAGATCCAGAAGACCTCTCTGTAGCAAACGCATATAAAACACGGTGGGTATGGTATCATACTATACTTGCTATTGAAATTTTGACGACCAACATTTTGTTGGCAGCTATCTTGGTGGTACTTGCCGTCAAGTTGTAAGGAATATAATGTTACTTAATGACCTAATTGAAAAGACCGTCCAATGGCACCATGACCGTAATCTAATCGATGGTGCGAACGACAAAGACCAGTTCATGAAACTCATCCAAGAGTGCGGTGAGTTGTCGGACAACATCTGTAAACAACAAGACATCCGAGACGACATTGGTGATATAATGGTCGTGTTGATTAATATTGCCGAAAGAAATGGAGTTACTCTTGAAGATTGTTTGGCCGTGGCCTACGATGATATCAAAGACCGTAAAGGAAAAATGGTCGATGGTGTCTTCATTAAAGAAGAAAAATAATACGATGAACCGAGAAACAGTGTACAATCAACTCAAGATTGACGAAGGAGTCGTTTATGAGATTTACCTCGACCACCTCAA
>Ga0181377_1000389_pt1 | contig 16593 bp, 6 predicted proteins | sample LowvirmetaG_9_FD_130160 | JGI IMG/M metagenome (GOLD analysis project Ga0181377, IMG submission 130160) | Marine viral communities from the Subarctic Pacific Ocean - Lowphox_13 viral metaG | ecosystem: Environmental > Aquatic > Marine > Oceanic | place: Subarctic Pacific Ocean | collected 2015-12-10
AATTTCAGTTGTTAAACCGAAAGGTGAACCTGGAAACTTAAGCAATGATTGCGTTCTGCGAACAACAGAGAAGTTATCACCTTGACCTGATTGTTTCGATTCCCAATAATATCCATCGAAATTATCAAAAATACCGTACTTACGAATAACAGGATTTGTAGCATAGTGACTATTGTTTACAGAGGTTTTAACACCAAAGGTTGCCGCAGATACACGACCCGGTTGGTATCTGAAAAATCTTTTCGAAGTTAGAACTGCTGCTTTATCACGAGGCGCTTCTACTAATGCACCTGCTTCGGTAGGCAAATGTTTAATGCCGAACCCGTTACCGACAATATCTCTATTATAATATTGAGGACTTGATGACCACTCTGTCGGGTTCACATCGTATGTATTAACATCAGCAAAAATGCCAAGAGCAACCTCTGATCTAGGAATACCTAGAAGCGATAGCGCAACCTCTGACTGAACTTTATTCTGTTCAATAACAGGAACAGCAGTTTGATCACTTGCAAGTACAACAGGAATAGATTTCGCTGATGGTTGTTGACCCGGAGCAACTGGCGTAGTTCTACCTACGTTAACTACTCTTGTGTTGTTGTTAATATTCGTTAAGCTAGACATATGTTATTTAATCCTTCCGGTTGCTATTACAAACGTGTTTTCTGCTAATAATATTCCGCCATTACCACCACTTGCACTTGCAGCGTTTGCTCCTGGCCACCGAATCTTAATCACTTTTTCATCTTCTCCGGCACCAATATCTGTTATAATTCCGTACTCGCTAGTTGATCCACCTGTGTCAAAACTGTTATGTGAATTCACGCCGAGCTCTTGGGGTTTTACTTTTCTATCAACTACTAAGTATTTATAATCACGAACAGTGATGGTATAGAAATGATCGTTTCCTTCTTGGGACCATACTCCGGGATTACCTGCATTGTTGACAATCATTGCTGAACTAACATATTGTGTAATAGATGCTGACCAACCTATGCCTACGTGATCTGGGTCACCCGCAGTCATAGCAAAATCGCCATTTTCGTCACGATGATAAACATTTTTAGTTGCATCCTTCATCGATTCAATTGTATAAGGTTGGTTTGCCAATTTCATTCTGCTAACTGTGTCAGCAGGTATTGTCCATTGGAACCCTCCTTCCGATGCAGGATTATCTGCCTCAACGCCTTGTGCAATTTGTAAGAATGAATTACGTGTTAATGTATGCGCTGTGCCTGAAGCGCCTGTAGTGCCGCCGCTGAAATCAAGCTGAGATGACCCTGTTCCTGCGAGTGCATGTGAATAATTAGTAAATAATTCAATTTGCGTTGTATTGTGAGCATATACAAAGTAACTAGCACCTTCAACTAACCCAGAACTTGTTTGCGGTATGCCACCTGCTCCTGCGCTATAATACACAACATCGCCAGTATTCAATCCATGCCCGCCCGATATGATTATTCTATCGTTATTGGTATCATAGCTGCCACTATTTGCGGCATTAAATGTTACGACATATGTGTCAGCATTCATTCCTGTTGGCGGGCGCAAATCTTTAATCCAGATTGACTCTTCGCCTGCAATCGGTTCTTTCTTAATAGCAAACATTTTATATTCTGGACCAGGAGTGCCTAAGTCATACAGTTCGCCATTCTCTTGATATGTGTGCGGACCTGAATCAAAACCTTGTGGGCCGGATGCATGTAAACTTGATTCTGTTAAGTCAACATTAATCGAATCAAACTCGGAATTAAACGAATCTGGTTGAGGTAGGAATTCTCCTGCGGGACCTGTCAAAACATTAGGACTTGTAATCATAAATCGTGAACCGAATGCCAATAATCCTGAACCACAATTTGAAATAATGTTACCTTCAATAGCACCTTGATCAGTGATAGAACAGTCAACACTTCCTTTCGAAAAGTTTTCAAATCTGTTTGATGATATAGAAGTATTGCTACCCCCATCAGCGATTAGCGGCGAGTATACATGCCTGTCAGTTATTCCTGAATCAATGAACTCGCACCCGATGATTTTAAGGTTCACTGGGTCGGTTGCAAATACTCCTCCGCCTATAGGTCTCTTCAATCGCACTTTATCAAGAAGAATACTGTTATTTGCTGAACCGAAATCAACAGCATAGTTTCTTGAAATATCTGTTCTATCATCATATGCTACTGAGTTGCCAGAGTTACCGTCAATATCAAACCCTACAAAACTCGTGTTCTGTAATTTAACACTTGCCGACTTAATCATCCGTGCTGATGATGATATTGATGACCCTGTCCATCCTGACCAAGGAAGTTTTGTCAATTTAGTATTATATGCATAACCAGCAATACTAAAATTACTTGGAACGGACAAAGATGAAACAACATAATTTTTAGGATTGAATTGAATTGCCTTTCTGCCTGTAGCGGAGTTTGTGTCTATAGCACCTTGAATTGCAGCAGTATCATCATGCGATACCCACACACCTGCCTCTTCGCCTGCTTGTGTCACAATATTGCCGGTCAATTTCACATCAATATATGTGCTTAAAGAGGGATTAAGATCGTTTTGATAAATGACGCTATCAATAGTTGCATCTACCCACCCTTTGGCGCCAAGATTAGGCAGTTCATGTGGCGTAAAATGTACTGTATTTTCAGGAATGTAAGCATTAGTCGTTAAATTTTTGCCTGCATGAGTCAATAAATCATCTGTGAAATAATCAATCCAATAATTTTCTTTTAACTCCAGCGGTCCCAATACTGCAATTAACCTAGGCTCACCTTTAAGTTGCTCTGAAATAGTATTGACTTGCGATACTCTTCTGTAAATACATATGCCTCTTCCTGGCGTGATGCCTTGAGTCGGCACACCTAGTTCAAGATGTGAGAACGATAATTTAATAAAGTTTTCAACGCTAAAGGACTCGAGAATTCTGTCTACATTACCTGTTAAATATTCTGCTTGATCAGCAGCATTTAATTGCAATGCAGTCGGTACGCCAATATTTGTCGATACTTCTTCGACAATAGGAGATATTTTACCTGTAGTCATGTCCCATTCAGCAAAAGTATATGTGATGCGCTGAAAAGGATTTGTAATTTCAACCGGAGTTAATGTATGTGTTGCACCAGTTCCTGTATCTATACTTTCTGCACTATTTGATCCTGGTGTGGCAATCAGTTTTAAAGTTGTTGCAGTAGGAGAAAATACATAATACGTTGCACCTTCTGTTAATCCGGTTATTGCGCCAGCACCGCCCGATGAATATATTACCTCTTGACCTAATGAAAAGTTGTGATTAGCAGTTGTTGTAATCGTATCTGAGCCAGGGGCTACACCTGTGACAGCATTGAAAGTAGGTGTTGCACCAACTGAATTGTCATCGTATGTCTCGAACCCTACAGTCTCGATTGATGCGATTGATGCATTGTTATCTATAGCCTCAGCACTTGTAGAGCTATCAGCGCCGTATATTCTAAGCGCTTTACCTTTTTGATATGATGCAAACCTTACTGCTTGTTGGCGTTTTTGATAGTTACTATTCATCCCAGGCAATCTGCCTTCTGCTTTAATTCTAATTGTAGATGTCTCGCCAGAGAATGTAACACTAGGTGCATAACCCACAGTGTCAGTATAACTGTCATTGACATTTCCTTGATCGAATGTCACATTATATTTGTTAAAGTAGTTTGCAAAATATTGATCAAAATATTGTGTTACACGATCTTCAGTGAAATATTTGTTTATCCCTTCATCAAGGTTTGTTGTAGATAATACAGCAGGCGGATTATCAACGCCGCCTTCTTTTTTCTGAAAAATAATTTTATTATCAGAAGGTCTAAGTTTAATGAACCCACCAGTAGAATTCGTTGCCTCGTCATACTGATTATTGTCAAAATCGTCTAAATCAGTTTTCTCTATAGGTTTATTTTGCAGGTTGTTATAATCGAGGTAGTGTGATCCGTGCTGTCCATCAAGCAAATCTGAATTGAGACCTGAATTGTTACCATTCAACGCCGCCTTTAAGTTTGCAAGGTTGGTCGGATTGCTAAATGTTTCAGCATCTACGATAAGATTTTTTAATGTTGCAAAACTAACCGACTGCGATACGTTTGTACTATCAATCGTTACCGCAAATAGATCATCTGCAGAAAGCGTATTAGCTGTTGGTAAATCGGTAAATTTTATTGCCATTTGGAATTGCCTTTCCTGTTAGTATAATGTTTATTTATATTTAACTTATCGAGATGTTTCTCGTAGCGCCTCTTTCGTTGCCAAAGGGATTTGAATCAAGATCCCATGTCCAAGTACGACCGCCAACATACGAACTAGATGTGAATGTGGCATCAGATCGCCTAAAGGTGAATCCGCTTATTTCGAGAGTCTCCCACCCGCCGTTGTATTCATAATTACTACTGCCCCATATTGAAAGCGCCAATTCTCTATTGGTGCCGTTAGTATTTCCTGTCGCCTTTAAATAAACTAAATTTTCAACGCCGTTGCCAAGATCTATATCTGTTCCGTTTGGAAGCGCACCAAAAGGACTTTCTACAGTTTTACTACTACCCGGGAAAAGTGAAAAGCCTGCGTATCCTGCTTCAAATTGAGTTTGGGCCGCATAAGAGTATTTGTGTGTGTTATAGCCGACAGTCATTTGTGCTGTGAAAATGTCAGTTTGCCCGGCGACAATAATACGTCCGTGAGTCTTGTCTTTCGGCACAGTAGAAGAGGTGCCTTTAGCGTTAAGAAGATGTTCAGCCTTATTAACGTCAATTGCGGGTCCACCAGCTCCGCCATACGCTCTATAAGTATTAGCAGTGCTATAAGACGCCCCTGTATTTGAATAGTGAATGCCCTTAGCATCGCCTCCTCTTGCTCCGAAGTCGCCGCCACCGCCACCGCCGCCAAAAGTTTGCTGATAAACCCACGTTCCTCCGAGTGACCAACGTGGTGCTAAGGCTGATGAGCCGACACCTGCATCGCCGCCATTTGGGGATATTTTGCATCCTCCATACCCACCAATACTTAAATCGTTACTAGTAGCATGCATTTTGCGTTCAAACTTAGCGCCTGCGCTTTCACGAAAACTAATTGCTGCCGGGTAAGACAAATTAGTTAAACGCTCATTGCCTCTTACTGATCCGTTTGCGCCAGAACCTACAGTTATTCCGCTGACATTATTATTATTAGGAGGCGGCCAACCGTTGCGAATGGTTGTGCTTCCATTAGGGAAAAACATCCTAACTATTCCCTGATCAAATTTCTTAAGTGCATAATATAAGTATTTATGAACATCACCTGGAGAACTTGTATCGTTGCTTTTAGTGAATCCGCCTCCATGATAGTAAGGTGGGTTACTAGGATTGCCGTTACCTGCTCGGAATTCGCCTCCTCCTGCCTGTTGAGGATCATCAAAGAAATTACTTTGATTCTCGGTCATCGGTGGAGCACCATCATCTGTGAAATCTGTACGCTCATACCATATCCAACGTCTATCGACCTGATCGTCACGTAACTGTTGTGTTGTCCCACTGTGGGTCTGCGCTAATCGCATTCCGTACCTGTATGCACCTTCGCCATAATTGTCTTGCGCTTCCAACCCAATAGCCTTTAGATTTCTAATATTGTTTGAGTAATTAGTATATATTATTTTGCCTTCTTCGACAATGGCGTAATACCCACCGCCTGTGCCGTCAACGTGTTCAATAATCCATCCGTTAGTGAACCCAGGTGGCACAAGATTTACAAATTCCGGTGCTTGTCCATTAGAAGATGCATTCGTTTCGTTAATGTAATTAGGCTTTGTATAAGGTAGATTTACTCCATGCCATTGAGGATTTGTTTTCGAAATAAACGACCCGCCAGCACCTGCGCCGCCGGACTGTTGTCGGGCTCGCACTACATTATTTATTTCTTCATAACCTGTAGTAGTTACTCGAGCGGAATTAGTTGACATAGCTAACCGACCCGCATCCCATCCTCTAACATGGCGAGAACTGTAACCATTTTGTCTGTCTGCCCACAAAGATGTTTGGCCATAATACCCATCTGTTACAAAGCGATTAACTAATTCATCGAGTCCTTCTAACCTATCCCAGTAGGGTGAGTTACCAGTGTAATAACGTATATGATTTGTTAGCCCATTAGGTGTAAAATTAGGAACAGTACTTGTAGCATTGTAAGGATATGTAGATTTACTCACTATCTGAGTATCATGCCTTGCGGCACCACCTAAACTTCTTCCTGCGCCGCCGCCACCGCCTGCACCGACAACTTTGCCATCACTGAGTCTATGATAACCCGCAGCTCCGCCACCGCCACCGCCGCAAATAGCATACTCTGAATCACTAGATACATTGAGTAGAAACTTTCCGTCATGATTAACTCTTAATCCGGTTGACCCATCTCTGCCGTTTCTTGAGCTGGCAGTAGCAGAATAATTAGCATCGCCTCCATTACCGCCCCCTCCGACAATTCTTCCTGCTAAACTTAAAGTTATGTTGATACGAGAGGGTATCCCATCAATATCAAATGCTGGGCGATTGTTATCCGCACTATACACTACAGTACCTGTCGGAATAAAAAATTCAACATGATTCACTTCATTTGGTCTATCTTGATAAACGCCACTTATCTCTAATAAATCCTTTGCGTTAACTAGTGGAATAAAATTATTTTTTCCGATCTGATTTCCAGGTTCATCTATTAGAAGATAGTTATCATTATGATCCATATTAGATATTGTGTGGTCTTTTGTTACGGTGATGTATAGTTTTCCGATTGAAGCGTCAAAAGAGTACCCAGGTGTGACCTCCTTTGTTGTGCCGTAAAGATCAGAGAATGAAATAGATTGTCCTGACTGCGGCACAAATGAATTTTCCGCTATACGAGTTTTTACTCTGTATTTGCCAGTTGTTGCATTTCCAGTTCCTTCAACATGAACAGTACCAACAAATGCTTCTCTTTCTGTGCCGTCAACCGTGAAAACACCCGACCCGCCAGGTTGAATGTTCAATACAGCATAATTCCTAATAGGACCATTTTCAACAGGTTCAGCTCTTACAATCATTTTATTATTTGGGTCGCTAGGATCTTTTATTGCATGAATACCGGCAGAATAATTATCATTGAAACCCCTATCAAAATTAGTTGATCGCACAAAGTTTTCATTACGATAATATTCTTTTAATGAAGGATCTGAATCTCCTCCATGCTCAGTTTTAATTTCAGACATACTAAGGGCACTATCGGCACGTCCGTCACTGTCTGCATCTCGGTATGTTTTAATTGGCATTACAGGTTCCTTTAGTTACCTTTTAGTTCATCAACCTGCTGTTTCAATTCTTTAATCGCTTCAACAAGTAACGCAATCGTATTGTCGTATCTAACAGCCATTTTGCCTTCATCAGTTTCATATACTGCCTCTGGTAAAACTTGTTGCAACTCTTGAGCAATGACACCAGGAACTCGTCCTTTTTCAGGAGCATCAATATAGTTAAATGTATATCCACCAATCGAATTAACTTTGTCAAGAGCATTTTCAATAGGTTCGATGTTTTCTTTTAGCGTTCTGTCTGAAAAACTAGCAAATGCAGTAATGTCACCTGACGCTGATAGGTTTCCGTTTGTCGTATTAAATTCAAACTTAGTATTACCGGCATGATCCTCAAAATCAATTTGAGTCAATGCCTGCAACAATATCCTGCCTTTTGCTGGTGCATTTCCTTGTCCTGGACCCTGTGAAGCTGCATGCTTTCCTGAATATATTTGAAGTGTTGAAAATCCGCCTGTGTTAGTGTACCTTTGAATATGAGCTTCGTTGGCTGCAGTATTATCACCAAAGGAAATTTTTGTTGAATTATCTACAGTGAAACCGAATCCGTCAACTTTGGTTCGAGAGTTGGCATCAGCAGGATTCTTTTTAATAAATTCATTGGCAAAGTTTTTCGTGCTAATTGAATTAATGTGCCCGTGGCGATCAAAACCTAAACTCTGAATGCCAGTTGTTCCAGTATTTGATGAAGAACCTGCAGAACCTGAAGTACTATCAGTACCATTTACTGAAACAGTATTGTCAGTATGTGAAATTGTACCAGCGCTTTCTGTGTCATTAAACGTGGCACCTGTGATACCACTCGCAGACAATCCGTCACCTACGGTTATACTTTCGATTGCATCCATGTCGCCTTCGAAAGTCAATGCTGTTGAAACTGCAGAACCACCAGTAACAGAAAATGAACCCGTTACATCACCAGTAAAGGTTATAGATTGTGCAGTTTCAAATGCAGATGCTGTCGTACAGTTACTGGTTATTTGTGCAGGAAGAATTGTATCGTTGATTACAACATTCGTACCTGTCAACTCTCCAGGAGTATCTCCTGTCGATCTTGTGAATGTGAATATGGCATCATTTTCACCTGTATTGCTTCGACCAAATATTTGAAGAGATGCATGTTCTGCAATACCTGAACTGTCAAGATCGACAGGACCTATTGCCCAGGTGTTATTAGCGGCAACACTAGCATCTGTTCCTTTTACAAATTGAAGTGTATTACTTAAACCAGATTCAGGAACATATAGTATTTGCTTTTGATTAAACTCTACAACATCGTACTTAAGTTTTAAATTGTCATTAGTGTTTAATGGCGACAATACATTTGTTTTAACACCATCAGCTGTGTCATCAGTTCGTATATGTCCTGCCGTAATAATGTCACCAGTGTTTCCTTGACCAGATCCCATAGTAACAACATTACCTAAACCTGTAATTATGTCATTGGTTTTTGTCCACCACTGTTGAAATGTATCATTAGTATTAACTTGATTTATATTAGTTATTGCCATTTTTTTCTATCTCTTTTATTCTGCATTTTAGATTTTCAACACACTGCTCTAATTTATCAACTTTTTCTAACAATTGATTAAATTGCAACTCCTTTTTATTACGCATTTTTGCGGCTTTGTACGATGCAACATCATTATTAACTAATGCCGAGGTTTCAGTTCTTGTATAATGATTCTGGTTCATCATGTCAATGCAATCGCTCTATAGTCATACACATGCGGGAACACATTTGTACCTATACTAGATTCCTCATGTTTAAGCACGATCTTAATCTGGAATGCATCAAAGTCTGTTATTGAAGCACTCGTATTAGAAATGAATGCTGCTTCGTCAAATGAATATTCAAATTCACGAAAATCATTCACATCACCAGAACTCGAATACATATTAGGCGATTCGTTTGTCAATGAAACATAATCTGTATATGCATCAGGGTTACTTGGCAGTAAGAATCTTGCTTGTACATCAATCACAGAACCTGCCGGCCTAAATGCAGCAAGTATCACCCTCAAACCTTCAGCAGGATGTTCTGGCTGCAACACTACAGGCTTAGATACGTACTGCGAAGTGTTGTCACCAACATTTGATAGAACATAGTTATATGTTTGCGCTAAAGCTAAAGCATTGTCAACTGTCGGCGATACTAACCTGAAGTCATTGTTGTCTAATGTCACACGGAATCTTAGTCTGTCAACTGTGTTCGTGTTACCGTCATTAATAATATTTTGCTTAGACGAAATAAATCTTTGCTCTGCTGATAAATACGTTGATTGGCCAAATGCAATTTGTTGCCCAGAATTCTCATCACCCAAGGCTGAATCATATGCTGCTGTATGTTTAAATAATTCTAATGAAGTTCTTGTTCTTAGAGTATTTGATTCCATTACCATAGGTTGTACATACGATATAGGAGAGTCATAGATTGTTTGAATTCTTGCAGTTGCACCCGATTGCGCACCTGTAATTATATGATCTCCGCCACTTAAGTATTGTGAAGAAGCAGTAGAAGTACTTTCTTTAATCGAAAGTTTAAGTCCTTCAATTCTGTCAAAGTATGCAACCTTGCCTCCGATGCCCTGCGTGACTGTACAAGACCCTACAGTAAATTGATTAGGCGGAGCATCTTGTAATCGAATTGTATGAACAGCAGTTGTGCCGGTACCTACCGTAGAGATCGAATCCACCACACTAACATGGTTGGTTGTCGCCTGAGTAAGTATAAGCAAACTTCCTGCTGTAATGAACGACTGGAAGTTTGCTGTTTGATTACCGTTTAAGCCAGTAACAGTCAACTTTCGATTTGATAAAATGTCTGCATTAAACTGAACACCTGCGCCAGGTTGACCTGCTTGAACATATGCAATTTCGTCATTAATGAAACTACCCGCTGTATCAGAGATAGTAAAGAATTCCATATCATTCGGAACAAGATCAATCGTTGCTGCATTCTTCGAAAATACTTTCTTGTAGATATGGAATTTGATATCTTCGTTCTGGTACGATTTCCACGCTCTGTTATTCGTTGATGTGAACAACATACCCATACCCCAGTCAGTAGCAACACGAATACTATCGTCAGTAATAAGAGATTCGCCAACTTTTGCAGTATAGATGAAGAAGTCAGGATCAGTTGCATCCGGTATCAAAACGATAGCATATTCTTTTCCGACTTCAAGTTTGATAGGGTTGTCAAACTCAATCGTTGTTGTTGCAGTAGCATCATCAGACACATTGATTAAATCCCATTCCATGTGTTTAGATGCGAAAGGCAATAATTTTGCAGTCGGGTATCCGTTTTGAACTTCTCGTATCTGTACTGTAATGCCGTTCTTTCTATCTGCCGGCGACTTGCGTCTAAACCAAACATCAAGTTTGTCAGTAAACATATATGCCGATCCTTCTGCTTGTGCAGGATCAACGAGGAAGGTTTGTGCCAAAGGATCGAAATGAAGATACTGTGTGATTTCTCTATCAACCAAGAAGATCTCTGATTCAATTTCAATGTCAGGTTGCCGTATATCCATACCAATCGATGTCTTTTCAATTGCAAAACTATATGCATGATATGTTGCTCTGCCGAATGATGTTCCTGCTGAGTCAATACTTTCAAATTGATCAGAATCTGAAATAATTAAATCTGCATCACCTACAAAGAATGCTTTTTCCGGTAAGTCAAACACGGCAAATAATTTTCCGAACTCATCTGTTTTAACAGCAGTTCCTTTTGCGCCAGCTCGATAAACATCTTTTGCCTTAATACTTCTTCCGCCATTACCTGATACAATATCACTCTGGTAAACGCCGCCAGGTGAAGTATGATTGTTTACTGGTTTGCTGTCAAAATAGAAGAAGTGTTGCGTATTAGGTCTCAAACCTGCGCAATAAACTTTGATCGACTTTGAGTTCATATATGGCTTCATTGAGAAATCAGATATGTATGTGCCTAAATCTAATGACTCGTTGTATGAATTAATAGCTAAACCTTCCCTCAAATAACTATCTTGATAACTTGTTGTTTGATTGTACCCTTTTCTGCTAACCTTTTCTAGCGTCTGACCTGTGAACTGGGTTCCCATATATGTGTCTTGTGTTATGGGCGCTATTTGTTGAATATTCTCTAGCAAGTCGTTGAACCCAGAAGCCAAATCTATTTCAACATTAACGGCAGGCGCATTGGTCACATCATATCCAGCATCAAACTGTGGCGCAAGTTGCATGTCACCATTGAATTTATAGAAATTAGATGCCAGGTTCCTGAATGTTGTTGCATTTTCCTGGAACAACAATGTCTCTCTTTCAGATGAAGATATTGTTGTTATGTCATCAAATGTTGTAACATTTGACGTTGTGTCTATTTTCAGATCCACTGGAATTTGTTCCAGAGCAGGTGCTAATATTCTTCTTCCTTTATGAATAGATGCCTTAAAATCAGCATCAGCTAAATCAGCAACAGTGTGATCCTTGAATTGGTCGACTAATATTCCGTTTTTGAATCTATTATTACCATTTGCATCAGGAATAAATTTGTCTCTAGTGTCCTGCTCAAGCATTGATAATGCTAATATTTCAACTGTGTTGTTGACTTTCTTTTCAAGACGCTCAATGTCTCGCATCGTATAGTTGCGAGTTGTATTTCTGCTCACCATTATCGCATTCGTGTCTTGCTTAGATATTTCCTTACCGGGAACAAATATGTCAGCGATGCCGAAAACTGTATTTGTAGAGACTTTACCAGGTGTGTCTGCGGGTTGCCCTTCAATCAACACAAAACTTTGCGACTTATCAATTGCAACCTTATCAAATCTCGCTAGATAATATTCTTGTGACGAAGTGATTGTGGTTCGATTGACAATCGAAACAGGCGGCCTGTTCGGATCGAATTGTAATGTCTGTGTGGTTACAGGTGCAGCATTACTTGCAGATGTGAAGTATTGAGTGGTTGAATCAGCATAAGGTCTAAAGTCATAACAATTCAACAAATTAAATACATCACCATCCTTGCCAGGATGTGCTTTGACTATTTCAGCAGCATTAGTTACTCCAGAATAACTATTAGGAGTTATATATCCGCCGTTTACAGTTCTTCGAAGAGCAACAACATTTACTCTGATGGCAGTAACATCTGCCTCCATAGATTTGCCTTGCTTCATTTGCAAATATGAAATGCCGTAATAGCCGTCTTGTGCATTCTTAACAAGAGCAAATTTGTGTGTTATATCAACCCACGTGCCGCCGTCATCATATTCTACTTTATTGAGTTTAACACAGTTAGGGACACCTGCACTACCATAGTTTGTTAATTTATTAAATGTTGTCGATAGCCAAATAGATTCATCTTCTAATGTGTCGTGCGTGGTTCCTTGTACTCTTGAATCATAGTAAACGCTACGCAATACTTTTCCTGCAGGGAAAGTCGCTTCAATGTTGTTTGTACCTTGCAATAGTGTTGCGTTTGTCGCTTCAACATATTCATTAGTTGTAGTTACTGCAAACACGCCGCCAGAAGATAACCCAGTATTAATGATAGGCGTCTTTATTATGTTGCCTGCGATTACTTGGTTAATTTCAAGTGTCGCATCATTATTAGTTTCTATAGGTTCATCATATGTTGCAATTTCTTTTTTAGTAAAGGTCACATCAGTCACGCTTTTCATCGCTGAACGACCAGTTTTGAAAATAACAGCACCAGTGTTAGCAGAAACAATATTGCTAATATCGCTTGTTGCGATAACAGCAGTTTTAGATGACGCTTCAGTTGAACCAATAAATCCTATAGTATTGAATTTGCTTACAGATACTTTATCAATAGCATACACATAGATTCTTACTTTGTTTCCACCTATAGGATCAATACTTCTAATAGAGCATGTTCCGATAGCGTTATCATCTGTTCCTTCTGTATTGCCATCAGCACTGGGATTATAATCTGTCGCATATAAGTTGTATCTAGTTTTAAAGTTAAAGTTCTCTAAAACAGGTGTGCCGCCAGACACATCAATAGTTAACCATGCTCCGTAGTCTGCACCTGTTGATTGATTCGACTTTAAATTGGTCACAGTTGAAGGCGTGATTTCTAATCGTTGTCTGCCTACTGTATTTACTTCATTACCAAATGCGTATGCTTTACCTGGACCTATGACAGCATAAAACTTTCCGTCATCTTCGTCTTTTTCTGTTGTTACCTCGAACCCATCAACAACATAGTTACCTGCTTCGTCAAAGGTTCGTTTTGCAAGTTCCTGCTTAATAGAATTAAATTGTGTATCGCCACGAACAAAAACTGTTTCACCTCTTTCTATTCTTAATAAAGAAAAGAACTCTGCTGGACGTGTTGTTGTAGTATAAACTGCTAACTTCGGTTGTAATTTTAATCGATCAGCACCCGGAGCATTTTGATTATTGAACCCTTGAGCATTATCGAGAAGAGATATGTCTAGTGACGAATCGACAATTGTTTCTTCGATGTTGAAACCGATAGAGATATTGTCAGGATTAGGCGTGTACTTAGATGCGATAAGCAATTGTGGTTCAACGTAATTAAAGTGTCCGTTCTGATATATGATACCATCTGTTACACTTACAGCAAGCGAATTGCCTACGTTGTTAACTGTGCCGTCTGTTGCTGTTGATAATGCAACAGTAACCGTAGTAACATCAACTTCGATGCCGGTTGAATTAGTAACTTGTACAAGCTTCAATAGCTCGCCGCCAACAAACTGTTTAAATTCTACACCTGTGTTTACGTCAGGAGTGTTTGACTTTAAATAATTAAGAAAGAATGTTTTAAGATCTGGCGCATCAGTCTGGAATCCGTTAGCGCCAGCAAGAACCTTTGCTCTTAGCCCCGAGGTTTGACCCTCAAGCACATAAGTAATATCATCTGTTGATGCATATATTGTTAAATCAGAAATGCCAGATTGATCATTGACCTTAACGAATGAAACTTGTTTATCGACAGTAGGGTTTACACCTTCAATAATTGTACCGTTCTGATACACATTATTACCAAATCTTTCAATTTGGTTTTGAAGGATTGTTTGCAGTTGAGTCATCTCTCGTGCTTGTACTGCTCGTGCGGGTTTAAACAATACACGAACGTATTGTTTTGTTTCATCGTAATCATCATGATACGGCGCAGTATTTAAATTTGTGTTAATGCCCATTTAATTTACTCTTTCCTTTAAAAGTCGAAAATAAGTTTTACTTTTTCTTTGGATGATTCTGTTCTCGTAATAGGATCAAAATCAACGAAATGTAACAACTCACCAGTGAACGGTGTGTAAACACTTTGTGTAACACTATTTATAGTGCTACTGAAAGCAGTGCTTGAAGATTCTTTTGTTTCTTTTATTTGAATATTTGTATTAGTGTTAAATGTTTTACTGTAAGCACCTACTGCGTCTGTTACATATAACTCTGTATGCGTTAAAGATCCTGTTTCTGCGGGATCAGTATATTTAACTTCGTGAATAATGCCTTCACATGTTTCATCATTCTCAGTTTGTGCTATATAAAATCCTGCCGATGCTTGCGCACTTGTCATTTTAACATCTTTAACAATTTTAATTCTGTTATCAAGCGTATTAGGTATTTCCATAACCTTGCCGCCATTGGTATCCCTATTAATAAACTTAGCAACGATTATTGACCCAACTGAATAAACGATACCTGTTGTACCTGCTATTTCATTCCATCTGCCTTGTTGATCACCGACACCAAGATTAGTAATCTTATATGTCTTGTTCAGTTGAATTTTCAAATCATCAGATAAATTTGCTCCAAATGTATCAACAATTCTGAAGTGAGGGTTCTTAACAACTCCAACTTCAGTGTAGGTATTTGTGCTAGGTGTATCTGTCGTTATATCGCTAAGGAATGTTGTCACTGTTTCAGCCCGACTCATGAATAACTCGTGAATGGGGTCAAATCCGTGGCCGCCATTAGGAGAATGAATTACACGAAGTTGTGATCCTTCAATAACAGTCCCTGCAGGTTGTCCTGGCTGTTGCAATTCAGCAATTGCATAGTCATATCCCGAACCTTTTGTTTTAAAATTTACATTTAATAAATTGCCTGATGAATCTATAACACCGTATGCAAGCGCTTGAGTTCCTGAAGTGTCATTAGGTTTCGATACTTTTATCTTAGGCAAAACTTCTACTGATTGATCAATGAACGAATTAGGAATACTTGATGTGGCTACATCAACATACAATAATCTATTTCCTGCAACAGCAAATGCTGGAGTTGAGCTATTAACAATATCTAACAATGAACCATCAGCAAGGCGCAAGTACATATTCTTATATTCACCAGAAGTCGTTTTAACTTCTTGAGTAGTACTGAGTTCAATTCTATATGTTGTGGCATTCAACGATACTGCTGACACAACAGTTGCCTGTCCAGGACTACCCACAGGTCCTACAACATACGAATTAAATGCAGCTGAAGGTGATGCATCAATTATAACATCTCCTATGCCTTGTTGAGCAGATGATGATACATTCGTGCTCGGAACATATGGTAAAAATTTTGCTGTTCCGAATGATATATATTCTGCAGGAGGAACATCAAACATATATTTCCAAACATATCCATCTTCTTCTGTTGTTTCATAATTAATTGATGTTGACAAGGCAGTCGAAGGACTGTTTGTAGAAGGTTGTCTGGCGTTGTTACGAATACACTTAAAAACTTTATACGATGTTTCGTTTATCGTTCCGTCAAGAACAGTAACATAGAAGTTTTTCGAACTCATATCTTGACTATCATCAAATGCATCATATATTGTGCCTGATGACCATGCTCGCCTTTCAAACATATATCTTACATCAGAAATGTCTATCTTATTGCCAAAGATAACCCTACGTTGAAATTCACGAATGTCACTTTGACTATTAGTTATGGCAGTTGCATCAGCGGTATGTGATGATGCCATAATGTAATAATCATTTTTAGCAGCGTCCGCAAAAGAATCCACAAACTCATTTGTAGATTCGATTCTAAAACTTTCAGTTACAACCTTTGCCATGTAAAAATTTTCCTAAGTGTTTGTTTTATTTATGAAGATAATCATGAATTAAATTCCACAACTACTGTATCTGGTTCTTCTAATTCAACTACGAATCGTGCAGGTATGACATAAGCATCGCTAGGCAATCCTGTTCCGTTTGTTATAGGAACAAATCTTGTACCTGGCAAGAATGTTCCAGGAATAACGCCAGCAACGAGTGCCCAAGAACCATTTCGCAGGG
>Ga0181377_1000390_pt1 | contig 16591 bp, 23 predicted proteins | sample LowvirmetaG_9_FD_130160 | JGI IMG/M metagenome (GOLD analysis project Ga0181377, IMG submission 130160) | Marine viral communities from the Subarctic Pacific Ocean - Lowphox_13 viral metaG | ecosystem: Environmental > Aquatic > Marine > Oceanic | place: Subarctic Pacific Ocean | collected...
AGATAAGGTTCTGTTGAGTCTGGCACAGGCCAAAGATTTACCGATGAAACAGTATCTGACTTCTCAAGCCAAAACTGTAACGGCTTAGACTGAGTTAGCTTATTAGTAAGATGCGAATACTGCTTTACAGATATGCGAGTAAGGTTCTGGTCTACCTGACGAGATGTATTGCCACTGTTAGTGCGTATAAACGCCTCAACAATATCAAGTATCTTGCCATCTAATGAATAACGGGATGTCCCAGCCGTTAATGACTGAGACCCACTCTTAATTGTCCACAAATTCAACCCACGATTCTGCCACTCCAGAAACATAAGATTCATGCTTCTACGAGCAGTTCGGTAATCATATCCGGTTTTTAGCTCAGAGCCTGCTCGCTCAAACGCCTCTTCTACCGCATCACCTAAATCAAGATCAAATGTGTAAGTAGACATCTAACCGTTCTTTGGCTTCTTTTGACTTCCGCCACGCATTCCCACTGGGCGCTTTTTCATCACACCAGCTTTTTTCATGGTTCCGCCTTTCATCGCTGTTGGGCGTTTTTTCATCACACCAGCCTTCTTAGCGGTGCCACCTTTCATTCCGGTTGGACGCTTCTTCATCACGCCAGCCTTTTTCATAGTTCCGCCCATTGCTTTTGTAGGTGACTTTTTCTTTACACCCGCTTTCTTCATTGTCTTTTTACGCATGTTATCTCTCTATTAGTTCGTTATAGAATGACTCTCTTAGTTGAAATACATGCGGCGGCTCATCATCCCCAAAAACAAACGAGTAATAATCTGTATTTTTTAGTTTATGTACTGCGTTTTGTAAATCTTCAAGTCGCTGTATGTATAACATTGCATACGAAATCTCATTGAACTCTTCAAAATCATCCGACTCAATGGCTTCATTTGCCTCATCATCAGGGTGTGATCCCATAATCCAAAGATCCCGATCCCCAAAAACTCCGTTACTAATCGCATAGTTTAAAGCCTCTACGCGATCATGGAACTCTTCCGCACTTTCCTCATACTCCAAGTCAACTACAATGTGTATGCGGTACTTATCATCGTAACTTTCAAGTGACTTAAACACATCCATAAATGACTTAGTGCGTTTAAACGTCATAAGAACTTGATGAGCATCCCAAGTCTTTTTGGCGTATGGACATGCAGACATGCCGCCTAACTCTTTACTTGGCAACTCCAACGTTTGGCGAGACCATTCTCTTACTTCCTGACGAATGGACTCTTCAACGTCAAATTTACTTAGGCTGTCTAGCTGCGCCATATCCACGGCGCTCCATCTCTTTAAATTGAGCGGTTCGGGGCGTCATAGTTTTTTCAACCATACCCCCAACTTTCATCTTGCCTACACCATCAGCAGCAAAAAACGGCACTTCCTTTCCGTCCTTTTCTACCATCTTTAACTTGTCTGTCATCCTACAACCCTCATCTCTCTATATAGACCTTTAGCAATCGCCTTCAATGCCTCCGTAGGAGTGTTCAAAAACCTCTCTACGGACATTTCATGGGCAAGTGGTATCCTTGATAGGGTCTCAAACACCACCGCGTCTTCGGCCTTATTGAGCGTCGTGGTAACTCTGACGCGATCAAGCGGATCCGAAAAGCTGTGGAAACAATCAATAATCTTGCTATCAAATTGCTTTCTAGTAGCGCTATCCATAATGCTTAATCACACTCATGCATACGTTGTAAACGTCGCCATCTGAATGGGCTACCGTGGTAAACATAATGTCACCAGTTACACCGCTTCCTGCATTATTAGGTATGCCGTTGAACTCACTAAAGTCTAGCTCATCTGCATAGTCAGCATTTAATTGCCAAGCTAATAAATCAGTGCTTGCATCAAAAAAGATCTTTACGCCCATACCAACAGTGGTGTACCAGATCTTTTCAATCGACACCTTAGTACAGGTAGCGCCAGATACAGGATCTTTTGTAAGAGCAGAGACATCAATCTTTTTGACCGCTGCCTCTCCAGAGCCATCGCTTACATTAGTAAAGCGAAATATTGCTTTCCTAGCGCCATCTTGTATTGTCTGTGTAGCTACTGCATCAGCCATGACTACCCCCTGTTACGCTATCTGAACGTACTCAATGATGAACGTAAAAGAACCTGCTGTTGTAGCATCAACCGTGTTGGTGATATTGCAATAGATAGTTCTTTCAGTGTCTGTGTATTGAACAGAAGCAGGAGCCGTAGTACCGCTTTGAGTCTGAACCACTAAAGTAGTCAACGTTACGTTATGCGCAACAACAGTTGTGCCACCATCTAGAATCTCATCAGTCACTGCCGCAACAATCTGTGCGCCAGAGCTAGAAGTACCAACTTCATAACCAATGTCACCCGTACCAATAACTGGTGAGGTATCACAAAAGATCTTAATGTCAGTAATGATTGTATTTGCAGGCTGAGTAAATTCACCAATAGAAGGGCTATCACCCGCTGTAGTGTTAACAGTCACACCTGTAGCAAAACCAACATGCTTGACATATTTATTAGTAACAATGCCAGTAGAAGCAATATCCACTACATCAGTGAATGCACCTGTGCTGGTATTTTTTGATACGACCTTAAATCCATTTTCTGATCGAACTGGGCCGCTGAATGTAGTATTCGCCATGAGTATCTCCTGTCGTGGCTAATGTCAGAGTGTTCCACGTGGAACATTCTGTCAGGGATAAAAAAAAGGACTACCCAAGTATAACCTGAGTAGTCCTTAAAAGCTCTAGCTAGAGCCGGGAGATCCGAAAATTCCCAATGGGTCGGATACGCCAAATGAGTATCGCTCACGCGCTTTATAGCGCACGTTACCCGTATCGAAGTCACCGTCCATAGAGTTCTCTAATGCAGCACGTTCAAAGTGCTTCATGCCATTAGGTACATCAGTAATCAAGAACCACGCATTTGTATCCGTGAGATAGTGATTAACTGAGTAACCTTCAGGAATGCTGCCATTCGTGTAGATAGCATTGAGATCATTGTCAGCCGTGCCAACTCGACCTTCAGTTTGCAGCACTCGTGTTGCAACAAACATTAGGGCGGGGGGAACAATCAGCTTACGAGGACGAGCAGCAATCAAAAGTCCACGCTCATCTGTCCAGCCTGCGATTTGAATAATCGCTGCTTCAAGTGAGGTTTCATTCAAGTCTGCACCAGTAACTGGTCGGTTGCCGTTTTTACCGCCACCAACAGTTGGGTGTCCATCACCGCCAGTAACACCATCGCCAGACGCTGTGAACAAGTTAACACCATCACCGCCTTGGAAGGCGTTGGTGAAACCATTGTTCAAAGGTGAAGCAGATTTTACTTGCTTTGTGTACGCCATAGCGCGAGCAAGTGCCTTGGTGTATCGCGCAGAAAGAGAATCATAAAGATTATCTTCCATCGCTTCCTCGGTGATAGCAAAACCCATAGCCACTGTTTCGTGATTGAAACGAGCAGTAAATGACTCTTGTGCAGAATCATAAGTAATTGCTTCGCCTTCACCCTTAGTAGGTGCGGCAGCAAAACCACTGAGTTTTACTTCTTCTTCAAAAGAACGGTCACTCGCTTCTGTTTCATAGATTTGAGTGTGTTCATCTTCGTACTTTGCATACTCCAAACCAAACAAGGCGTTAAGCCCCGGCAGGAGTTCTTTAAGCATTTGCGCTCTTGAAATTGCCATTGCCTAGTTACTCCTATACGCCGGTTGTGTTTCGGTACGCATGACCAACGTTAAACTTAAACAGTGCATCGGTGAATGCATCACCAATAGTACTGCTTGGGCCATCATAAAAATCATAGATTCTTAGTGGCAACGTATTGGTCGTCGCAGTTGAGTCAGCATCAACAGCATTTTTGCTGTTACCGATGCTTGTGGTTCCAGCAGTTTGGATCACATCGAAGTTTGATCCGAGTGCTGTTTGTGCAATAGCACCATCAGCTTGCATCAAAAAGACCACATCTGGGTCAGTCAATACATAAGCCTCAATATCATCAGCAGCCGTAGATGCTGGATAGTATTGATTAAACGTTAACTGACCAGTGGTAGGATCGGTGTATTTAACACCCATGAAAATACCAATGGTGGTTAGCGTTGCAGTTCCTGCGTCCTTTTCAATGACACCAGCCGCAGTCATCTTAACAAAATCACCATTGAATATCGCAGTAGCATAACCGCTGGCAATTTTAAGATGCTGGACTTTACCATTGAAAGAACCACTAGCACTTGTCGTGCTTACGGGTCTTGCTCCAAATGGAGCGGCTGTAGTAGCCATAATAGTTTCCTTAACAAATCAAAAGAATTTTACCATCCACTCTTACTTACGCGAGTTGTTCGATCTGGTCGAAGCATAGGCATTCGAGGATCGTTCTCACGCATATATGAATGATCGACACTTTCCATTTGTTGCGCTGCAATTCCTTCGTAATGACGCTGGCGAGCATCCGCAACTTCTTGTGGAGCTTTACACAAAAGCTGACCGCCGATTTCTACACATCCGGGGAATTGGCTATTGTGATCTGGCATCACTTCTAACTCTGGATGGTCTTCCAGTTTTACTGGCTCCCATCCTTCCCTAAAGCGCATTGAAACATTGGTTGCATCCGACTGACCTACCATAGATGTCCTCACCCAACGAAAAGCCCATCCGGGCTGTGGAATTGGATCTGGTAGCAGGGTAGGCGGTTGCCACGCTGTTTCTCTCGACGTTTCACTTCTTGTTTCAAGTTCCCTTGGTTCTCGGCTATCTGTCATTGTCCCATCCTTCTTTTTGATAATGCGTACTGTTCAGGTGTAAGACCTAGTCTTTTACTCAATTGAATCTCGCTGCTACTCAATTTCACCTGACGCTTTCCGGCATTCCCACGCTGCGCTGGCGCAACTACCGTTGAGCTTTTTGTTTGTGTTCGTTCCGCCTGCTGCGGCTCAATACCAAACGCTCTGGGAAATGACTCCCTAAGTGCTTGATCTACTGCTGAAAAATACTCAGGTGTGTTTCTTTGCACCCCTCGTTTAATCAACATTTCATCAAGCCCATAAGTAAAGCCAGTTAGAGCTTCGTTTCCGGGCGCTCCAAACCAACTATTACGAGACAACCAGCTCTGCAATTGCGGATCTAGCTGCTCTTGTTGCGGTGGCTGTTCCACCTGCACATTTGTCTGAGCCTGTTGCTCTGACTGATTCGTTTGCATTTGAGACTTATAATTATCTATATAAGCCCTGTCTGCCTGTATCCGCGCAAGCTGTTCTTGCGCCTCTACCATTTTCTGCGTATCGCCCTCTTCGTGGGCTTTTGTGTACTCCTGCCTTAACGAAGCCAACTCTGCTTCGGTGCGTGTCTGTACACTTTGCAATAACGCTTGTTCACTTTGACCTACCAACCCTTGAAGTCTTTGAACTTCTCCTTGGGTATTTTGTGCAAACTGAACAGCCTCATCGCGTAATCTTTGTGCAGCTTCTTTCTCTCTACGCTGCTGATGATACTCGTATTTGAGTCTGTTTAAACGTTTTTTAACACGATCATCTGCAATGTCAATCTCTTCATCGATATTAAATGGTTCAACATCATTGCGTACAGGCCGACGATCTACTTCAGGAGTATCATCTACCTCAACAACTTCTATTTCATCAGAATCAAAACCACTTTCAATATTTTCATTTGGCTCTGGAAAGTTTACCTCAGACACGACTTATCCCCCTTGGATCATCAACTACAGCTTCGACCGTATCGTCATTAATAATACGGAACTCTTTGCCATGAATGCTAATGCGCGTACCGCTATAGGCTCGCATTATTATGAAGTCGCCTTCACTACACCAAGGCCCATTAGGAAATCGTTTTTTGTCTTGATAACAGTCTGGCCCCATCGCAAGAACAAACCCAACTACTGAGGCGGTTTCCTCAATAGATATTGTTGCCTGCGCCTTTATGATCCCGCCTTCTGTCTTTTCGTCGATTTCTGGTAAACCGATCAGTATATGGTAGCCCGTTGGCACTGGGAGTTGACTAGCTTTATCAGCAGTCTCTTCTTTCGCACCAATGGCCTTTAAGTCTACTTCTGCCATTTTTTTCTCACCGCAACACTTATTGGGAAGTGTAGAACCCATTGCATCCTGATGATGCTAATTATCATCAACAAAAACGCGCTCTGATACTTCTCGTATTTCGCGTATTGCTGTTTGTATACCTTCGAGCTGTCCTCGATAGAGCTTATACTCTTCTATCTTTTCAACTGACCCTGCAATCAGCTTTTCTTTATGATGACTTTCTAGCTCGTTTAAACGCGATAACAATAAGTCAACAAATCTTGGATCAACAAAACCTGACATCAAACGTTCTTAGTTATTTGTTCAGCTATCTTTCTTCCAATATCTGCGCCTTTAACCGCATCATTCTGTCTTTGTTTTTGTAATCGCTCATCCCGATCAAACCCAGATGTCAACGCATCTTTAGTTAGTTCAGCAGCAGCTAATTTCTCTGCGCTTTCTATTCGATCTTGCGCTATAGACAAATCTTTCTGAATCTTCAATCGCTCAAGATCATCTCGCATTTGCGCTTTTTCTGCATCAAGCGCCAGTTTCTGTTGCTGTGTTTGCACCCGTTGCTGATCTGTTTGAGCCTTCGCCATTGCTGCCTGCTCTTCGATTTCAAGCTCACGCTGCTTTAGCTGAAGTATAGGATCTTCTGCTTGTGCCGCTTGCTCTTGCTGCTGGGCTTCTTGCTGGTCTTTTTGCAACAACTGCTCTGCTGCTTGAGCAACCAAAGACGATAGTTTGGATTCGATTTCTGGCGGCAGTTCTGTGTCTATCGCTGGAAGCTCTACACCAAGCTCTCTTTGTATTTCTTCTCGATACTTAAATGCCAAGTGCTCTTGTATGTGCGCGGTAACTGAAGCCTGTATTGCCTGTTGATTTGGTGCTTGCGCAATAAGCTCCATAATCTTTGGATCTTGCATAGCAGCCATATGCACTCGAATATGCGCTTCGTGATCTTGATACTGGAACGCCTTAGCTGGCTCACCATTAATAAAGTCCATGTTTTCTGTAACAGGATCTTTAGGAGTAAGGTCATTTTGTTCAGGCACTAGATTTTCTGGATCTCTAATACCTAACGCCTCAAGCATTTGTCTATGCAGTGCTGGCAAGTCATAAAGCTGTGGCGCTTGTGAAGCAAGTTGCAAAGCAGATTGATACTGCATAATACGCTGAGACATAGTTGCCGCATTTGGATTAGCAACAGGTATCACATCTATTTGGTCATCAAAGTCGGCAACAATATCTGATGGCTCACCATATGGCTGGTATGGATATTCTGATGGCCCAAAGTCCTTCACGATACGCACCAACAGTTTAAGCTCGCTCTTCATTGCCGCATAAAGTCTTGCCTGAATTGCAGACATAACCTTCATGTTTCTTTCAATGAGCGCAAGCGTTGTGCCTACTGGCGCTTGGCTATTCATGTCAGCAGCCTTTACATCAGCCATTGATGCAAAGCGGCGTGACTCCTCGACGATATTCTGTAGTAACTGATACAAGGTACCGCTGGGTTCTTTGTACGGCAAAAACGAAATGTTCTCTTTAATCGTGCCGCCGGGAACATCAACATCCCTAAACTCTCCCGGCATGATCGGCGTATCGTCTGCTGTAATACGCATACCGCGAGTCTTTAAGCCTCCGGGCAGGTTTGCCAATGTACCTGCGTCAACAAGTTGCCGGAGTATTGATGTGGCAGATTTAACTAATCCACCAATAAGGTGAACAAGACCGAGGCCATAAAAACCAAGACCCGGAATATATTCGTAATGAACAAAGTGATCCCGCCTTCTCTTTAACGAATCATCTTCAAAAAAGTTACGGCGTATGGAAAGTATTTGTGCGCTACCTTTATCTACGGTAACGACATATGGCACTGCAATACCTGTGGCCTCGCCATCCTGCATATCAGGAAAGTCATCTAAATCAAGATCAACTTGTATCTCAAGAATTGTATTGACTGTTTCGCCAGTAAGATAAGATCCACTTGCCGATGATGTATACGACTCGCCTGTGATCTCACCATACTTTTCTTTTACTGAATCCACATAACTATCAGAACCTAAAAGCTCGATGTCTCTATAAAATCCAGAGACTTGTAGCTTGCGTATTTCATTAGACGTTTTACGCATACGATGCGTCATGCGTGTTATCGACTTAATATCTGTTGCCCCGTTAAATACCACCATGTCTTCTGCTGGTACAAACATAGAGCAAGGCCGACCCATATTTGGATCGAAATACACTTTCTTAAATGCACTTCCTGCTAAGGGCAATGAAAACAACATACGTTCTGTTTCACTACGAAACTCAGTCATTTCTTCTGTGAGCAAAAAGTTTAAATAGTTCTGAACGCGATTAGCCTGCTTATACATCTCTTCGGTAGCTTCACCGACGATCTTTGATTTAGCTGGGCCACCGGCTGGAAAGATTTCAGATATTGCCTGTGACTGAAAACGGATAACTGATTCTGCAAGGAGAGGGTGGTGTACGCCACACGCTCCGGGCCAAGGCTCTGTACGGTCTTCAATCTTCAGGCCAAGAAGATCTAATCCTTCAATGTATGTCTCTTCCCAATCGCGGCGAGAAGATAAATCATCTTCATAAGCTGATACTAATTCAGATCCAAGAATGTTTAATTCTTGATCGCTTATATACTCAGCTAGGTTTGCATCGAATGGTGCGTCTTCCACAGATGGATCAGGATCAAAATCAATAATCATCCCCCCGTCTTCTGTTTCAATAGCAACAGAATCTGGGTTCTCTATTTCAATAATCATCTCGGACTGCTCATCCGCATCTGCTAGACGATTTTGTATATCCGCCATCTGAAGTGAATCAAGCGACTTTTCTACAGCCATACAATGCTCCCGGTTGCGCGGAGTTTAAACGCACTAGTAATAGTTAGCAATTCGTCTTGGTGCCTGTTCCGTGTAGTCATCATGCTCCAGAGCAATAAATCCACCTTGCCTGAATCTCAATAACGCCTGAGTCGAGGAGTCCACCAAGTCATCGTGATCCCCTATAGGAAAAGATGCAAACTCTTCAATAACTTCTTCAGCCCAACGACGGGCCGGTGCCCAAACAATACCTGATGCAAAGAAGTCAGCAACAGCGTTTACACGTGATACTTTGTCATTTCCTCTTGACGGTGTGTATTCAGTTACACTGATGCCCATTGCTCTTAGTTCATAGATCAGTGGAGCGCCCGCTGCCTTTGCCTCCACGATAAAAGCATCTGGCTCCCAATCCATATACATCTCATACGCTCTTTGCTTTAGCGTGGGAAACTCCATTCGTTCTTTCAACGCATCGAGCAGGATTATATTTGGAGCCATACGCCCCTCATCGTTATCCTTATAGAATACGCCCCATGTAGTACATGCCGAATAGTCTGCTCGCTCATGTTTCATAAAGGCGGTATCCCAAGACTGAATAACAAACGACACCTTGGGTGGATCACGGTCTTCCCAGACTTGCCACCAATCTCGTTTGATAATGGCAGACTCTTCAGATGTGGGCTGCTGTTGGTACTGCGCTTCCCACTTCGAGATAGGTAGTTCTGCTTTGAGCTTCTCTAGCTCCTCTACAGGCCAGTAGTCAGGCCAAAGCGACCTACCTGATGGCAGTATGGCGGGTAGCTCTAAAACCTCCCATTCGTCCGTACCGTCCCTCTCAACGCTATCTCGCATTATTTGACCGCAAAGATCCTTCTGGCTCCAGCGAGTCATCACAATAATGATTGCCCCTCCGGGCTGTAGACGCTGACGAGGCCCAGAACTAAACCACTCATGGGTAGAATCAAATACTTTAGGATCTGCTTGTTGTCCCTGTTGTTCTGAGTGGGGGTCATCTATAATTAACAAATCGGCACCACGCCCTGTTACAGCACCACCGACACCTACTGAGAAGTATTCGCCACCACCTGACACATCAAAGCGACCAGCAGCTTTTGAGTCAGCGGTGAGGGAGGTCTCAGGGAATATATCTTTGTATTCTTCACTGCTAATCAAGTTACGAACCATACGACCAAAGCGAACAGCAAGCTCGGCGGTGTGAGAAGCCATGATAATCTTCTTGTCAGGCATCTTGCCCATGATCCATGCAGGCAATAACCAAGAGGTCAACTGGGACTTACCCATACGAGGGGGCATATTAATCATTAAGCGCTTACATTCCCCACTAGCAACGCGCTCAAACTTCTCAGCCATCTTTCTATGGTGCCCTCCTTCAATAAAAGCAGGCCATACAGAAGAACAAAAACACAAAAACTCTTCCTGCGACTTCTCCCTTCGTACCGACATCTCCAAAGCCTTCATCAAATCCATCACTTGTTTACGCTCTGAAGCAGTCATTGCTGCTAATCGGTCAGGTGTCAACAATGATTGTACATCAGAAAGCTGTTTGTCAATATCAATAGTCATGTTGTGCTCACTGTTTACAAAATGGTTTTCGTAAATATAAAATTTTACGCGCTATTTTTGTCAATAATTGTTTTTGTTTAAAGGGGTGGGGTTTGTAAAGTCGGGTGATCGACTGTAGATAATTGTATGTATACGTATGCGCGGGACTCCTGCGTGCGCACACGGTGTGTGGGGGTATGCCGGTGCGTGTAAACGCGCTATGCACGGGACTCCTACGCATTATGCGGCGCTAGTCCTGCGTTGCGACGGAATCACGAGACAGCAATCCGTTTAAACGCTCCAAGATCACCGAAGGTGAGTCGGCATCAGCCCGCACCACCGCTTGCTGCTCCACATAAAGCCTAGAGGCTTTCCCTCGATGGTGCTCGGCCTGTATAGCAGAGCTATATTGCCCAGCATCTCTAGCGTCATCACGCAAAGCAGCCAGTGTATCGAGGTGTTCCCGTAGGGAAACAGCCCTATCCTCGGCTAATTCCGCTCCCCGCTGATTGATTAGGTCTACGACCTCGGCTTTTTTAACCAACTCACTTCCCTTTTTATCTGGATTGCTGGTGTAACCAGCCATACGCGCGCTCTCAGCCTGTGTACGGCCTTCGGCCACATACCTAGCGAATAGGCGCTCTTTCACGCTTACCTGCTTGCTCATAACGCCTACAACCCGTTTAAACTCCCCGACTTACCCTTTAGGGTAAAAAACCCAGTTGGAAAAAACTAGTTGACAGTTTAGACGAAAGCTGGGCCTAATGATTGGCATCGACGGATTGACCAGCCCATCAGGTCAGCCTCCCGACGATCACTGAATGGGTGTAGACCACCTCCGATCAGGTATCGGTGTTTCGATCTCACGGCGGATCGGGACGTAGCAAGCTGGAATTGTGTGCAAGGCAATTCTGCGAAGGCTTGGGAAAAGGATGTCGGGGCGGTGGAGTCACCTCCAGATGTCGGGAGACATCTACTCTGGAGGCTAACAAGATCGTCAAAGGCGTAAACCGGCTCGGTGTGAACGCAGATCGGCATGAGGCCCGTGATGCACCGGAAGGATACCGAAGGTATCTGGACGAGACGATAGATTTACGAATGTTGTGACTACAACAGAGAGCATTCAACGAATGCTTTCGATTGTGTTCACAAAGGAGAAACGCAATGCAAGGACGTATGGATATACGAGTAGACAGTGATGTTGAGTGGTCTACCACTCAGTTCGACGGACAATGGTTCACGACGGGAACAGCATTCATCAGAGATGAATCTGGATTCATCGAACTCAAGAATTGGAAGTTCGGCGCTATCGTAGATCACGAAGTGTCTGCTAGAGATCTGGAAGGTTTAAACATGCGAAGCATATCGCATCAACAGTGACTACAACACAAGGACATTCACCAGAATGTCTTTGCTTGTGTTCACTACATCAATCGCAACAAAGGAGTACTGCTATGCAGTCATACACAACGAGAGAAGAATGGTTACAAGCTGCGCTTGTTCTACTGTTTGAGATGGTCTTTGCCAGTGCTGGTATCTCACCAGACGCTTGGCAATCCCGCCGCTATCGAGTCACCTGTGGTTTCCCTATCGGGTATCGTGGGTCGAAGACCGGCAAGGTCGTGCTAGGTCAGGCATTCGACACAAGCGTCAGTTCCGATGGAACTATGGAAGTCTGCGTCAACCCCATCATAGATGAGCCTGTCGAGGTTCTTCGTGTCCTGCTACATGAATTCATTCATGTTTGGGCTGGTGTCAAATGCGGTCACCGAGGTGAGTTTGCCCGAATCGCCAAAGCCGTTGGCTTCACCGGCCCCATGACAGAGACACCCGCTACACCAGCTTTGCTGGACACACTGACCGAGATCGCTGACATCTTGGGGGTTTACCCTCATGCCAAGATCGACCCATCGCTTCGTAAGAAGCAAGGCACTCGTATGCTCAAACTGCAATGCAGTGACTGCGGCTTCACCGCCAGAGTATCTGCCAAGTGGCAATCGAAGATTACCCCCGAGTCAACATGCCCAGCATGTCACCTCGCCGGAACGCTAGTCGCTGACTAGCTTTCAACCTGACCCGTTTAAACGCAACAAGGAGAACATTTCATGTTCGATCATACTACCACACTCGATGCTTCGCATCACCAACGTCTTAACAAAATCTGCAAGGTTCTCAATGACCTACGGTCAGAGGGCGACATTGTGACCCCAGCGCATCGCTCCAAGCTGGCGCTACTGGCTACCATGTACCGCATGTCAGCCACGATGCCCGAGGAGGCAAAGGTCAGCCTATGGCTGCATGGCCCAAATGCTGGGGCTGCTACGCTGTCACAGGGTGACATCGAGTCTATGTCAGCCAAGGTGATCGAAGATCTCCGAGGCGACATCGAGGATCTCAAGGCGCTGGTCGCATCAACGCAGACCATCACCCACCAGATCACCATCAACGATGGAGATCCAATCCAGATCAAGGGTCGAGTTCACGAAGTGTTTCACTCTGTGCTCGATTGGGTAGCGATGGGTGAGCCAGCGTATATCGTCGGCCCTGCTGGTTCTGGTAAAACCAGCATCGCAAAGCAGATAGCCGAGTCTCTGGACACTCCGTTCTACTGCTACGGCGCTATCGGTCAGGCTTTCGAGTTCCTAGGCTACAACGATGCCAACGGCAACTACGTTGAGACCGAGTTCTACAAGGCGTTTAAACATGGCGGTCTCGTCTTGATGGACGAGATGGACGCAAGCAATCCCAACGCTTTGCTGTCTCTCAACGCTGCTCTAGCGAATGACTTCGCTAGTTTTCCCTGCGGTCTGGTCGAGCGTCACGCTGATTTCCGAATCATCGCATCAGCCAACACCTTCGGTCACGGCGCATCGGCTCAGTATGTCGGACGCAATCCAATGGATGCCGCGACGCTTGATCGCTTCGCTTATATCCCAATGGGATACGACGAGGCGCTGGAACGCAGCATCGCTGGCAATGATGCATGGGTTGATCTGGTACAGGCTATCAGGGCACAGGTCGAGCATCACAAGATGCGCTTTGTGGTAAGCCCAAGGGCTTCTATCAAGGGCGCTAAGGCACTGGCTGCTGGTATGCCTTTCCGCTCTGTAATGAGCGCCCTGATCTTCGACAAGGGCTGGAGCGACACAGACAAGACCAAGGTCTTGGACGGTGTTGACTTCTCTATCATCGACGCACTACAGGAGGCGGCGTAATGACTAACGTCATCGAGTACAACGTAAGCTGGGACGAGTGCATGGCTGACATGCACCGTGAACCCAACGAGGGCTGGGACTTTCCCAGCACCAAAAAAGAGGGACGCGATGCCAAGGAATTCTATGGCACTCGCACCTTCGGTGATGCAGTACAAACTGCGATCAGCGGCTGGGACGAGGGGCGCGACGCTATCGGCTCCGGCGTTGAGTTTGCTAAGGCAAAGCAAGCATCGTTTAAACGACCTGATTGGGAGTACGGCGTAGCCGGTCAGCGAGCTTGCATCCCAAGCTACTGCGCTGGTGTCCCGAATCACATGGTCTGGATGGACGATACGAGCAATCGCAACGCTATGCCCATCGTCAAGATCTACGCTGACATCGGTGCCACATCGAGCACTGAGGCCGGCGCGATGATTCGCAAAGGCTCTGCCATCGTCGCCTTGATCGATCAGATCGAGCAGTCTGGGCAACGTGTCGAGTTGATTGCCTGCCAGCGATCAGACACAGAAGGCTGCGATCACGACGAGCAGCGTATCTTCATCACGGTCAAACGTGCTGACGAGGTGCTGGATCTCGACCGCATCGCCTTCGCTTTGGCACATCCATCCATGTTGCGCCGAGTTTGCTTCCGCATCATGGAGTTCAACTACCCCAACACCGTGATCGCATATGGCTATGTGCGGAAGTTCGATGACCTGCCTGAAGATGCCATGTACATCCCCCCCATGTACGGCGACAAGGGCTACTACACAATGGACGAGGCACTGGATACGGTGCTGGGACATTGGAACGAATGCGCTGCCAACACCGAGGCAGCGTAAAACTTGTTGACACTCAACAGCAACGTGCTACTTTAGTAACACACAAATCGCAATAAGGAGAAACCCATGCGTAACCAATACGGCAGCACCCCACAAGAGCAAGCTCGATCAGAAATACTGACCTTGCTCCATCAGATGGCGCTAACAAACGAATATGACAATGTTCATTTCCATGCTGAGACACCATCGTTCTTCCGCGCCAAGCGTAAGCACTTCGGCAAACTCATGCACAAACTGGCTGACGAGTGGGGCCACGATGTGGGAGGAAAGATACTCGACGTTTAGTCGAAACCGCCTTTGGCGGTCTGTGTCGGTTGGCTACCGGCGCACTGATGAGACAAGCCGTTTAAACGCAACAAGGAGATAGATGCATGGACATTGAAGATTGGAGCGACGAGGTGAAGCTAGAAACTTTCCACCACTACCAAGCGGCTCGCACTTGGGCAGAGCAAAGCACATTGCTCGTTGATGATTTGCATCGCAAACACGGCGATGCCCACCTAACCGGACAGCACCCGCTGTCTGATTTCCTGTACCCCAATGTGCGGAAAGCAATCGTTGAGGCGCAGCGCATATCAATAGCCACACAAGGGCGTGGTTTGAACGCTAAAATCCGATTCCAGTTGGCGGTTTTTGTGGGCCACATCTCCGATGCTGTTGCACACCTTACGTTTGTGGAGAACAGCATTGGTCGGCGTGAAGGTAAAGAACTGATTCAATACCTAGATCACTGGCGTGAGGCAGAGATCCATCTCATAGATGAGATCCTTGTGGCGATTGAGCAACGAGTCACTGACAAGTCGCCTGTGGAGGCAACGTCGTGAGCTTGTTCTGGGAAACATTCGTTGCGGTACTGCGGATCATTAGCTACCTGCTGATGACGATCACATTCCTATGGGCAGGGATCTACCTAACCCACGGATACTACACCGGCCTGCCAAACACACACTGGTCGTTCAGCTTCATCGGCCCACTGCTGATTGTGAGTTCAATCGGCTGGGTGGTGGTGATGCTGTTGGACTTCAAGATGTTGAGACTCTGACGTACTACGTCAACAACATGATTGCACTGGGGGTTGACAATACAATCCCATGTGCTACTTTAGTAACACTCGCAACAAGGAGATAGAGTGATGATACGAATAAACCTTAGTGGCCCTGATGGAAATGCTTTTGCGTTGATGGGTATCGCCCGAAACATATGCAAGCAGACCGATGAAAATCCCGATCCGATTATCTCGAACATGATGTCAGGTGACTACGATCACTTGGTTGAGGTGTTTAAACAATCATTCGAGCACTTAGTTGAGTTGGAGGATTAGGCATGGAAGTGTACACAGACAAAGACTTTATCTTTGAAGAGGTGCAGATGCCGAGACGCAGCGTCGAGCAGATGATTCCGCTCATCAAGAAGAATGCCCCCACCGATTGGGATGATGCCCGTATCAGGGAGAACGCCGAGGTGTTGGCGCAGGAGGATGCCGAGAGCAAGTGCTACCTGTCGCCTATGTTCCAAGTAGTGAGGCGCGTCCTATGGGATGAGCAGCATGGCTTTGAGGGCAACACCCCAACCTACCTATCATTCAAACGCATAGACCGCGAACCGCTTGGCGATTGGAGGGCCAAGCAGCGCATCAAGAACGCTGTCCTAGGCGATCACTGGGAAGGCGTTGAGTTATATCCAGCAGAAGAGCGGCTGGTAGATACCAGCAATCAGTATCATATGTTCGCATGGGAAGGGATCTTTCCGATCTATGTGTTCAACAGCCGCGAGGTTTACTCCAAGGAGTACGCCGAAGAGTTGAATCAAGAGCTTGGAATGAAAACCAAGCAGCGATGACCACCTACAGCCGTGTTTTGTGTACCCGTGGTGACGGATAACACAGCAATTTGAAACTGTTTAAACGCAACAAGGAGCTGCTATGCAGACAGAGATAACGATACTCCCATCCAACGTGATGCTTTCATGGACGTTTGATCCCAACGAAGCACACACCCACATGGACAAGCATCAAATGGTGCAGTATGCAGGGTTCATACCCGACTTCTTCCTCGCAGGTATTGAGGAAGGAACCGATCTGGACAGTGTGTCCAAGATCATGGACGAGAACTATGGATACGGCGGATTCAA